>CAACVC010000004.1_pt2 | contig 25924 bp, 26 predicted proteins | sample 2381761 | NCBI WGS metagenome assembly CAACVC01 (sample SAMEA5211966, study PRJEB30684) | marine metagenome | biome: Marine; feature: Epipelagic; material: Water | collected 2015-10-15 | depth 45 m
CTGCTGTTGTTGATGTAGGGCTTAAGTTCGCCTTTATTGAGCCTGGCTTTTGGGTCAAGGTAGAAGGTCGCTCGGGTCTTGGTTTTAAGCGTGGTATTATGCCTCATCCAGGTATTATTGATCAAGGCTATCGTGGGGATGCTGGAATTAAGCTCTATAATCTTACCGGTGAAGACTATGAAGGTAAAGCTGGAGATAGGATTGCTCAGTTTGTTGTTTATACGAACCATGATGTTACTGTTACAGAAGGTAAAGTAGTTGATTCAGAACGTGGGTTTAAGGGATTTGGGTCTTCTGGTAAATAAGATATGATTGAATTTGATAAAATCTGGGTAGAGAAATATCGACCTAATAAGCTGGATGATGTTATTCTCGATGAAGCTTCTCTAAGAGTTGTATCGCAATTCGAAGATGAAATACCTAACTTACTATTTGTTGGTAATCCTGGTACTGGTAAAACTACCCTTGCAAGAATCATTGTTAATGATATTCTAAAGTGTAATTATCTATATATTAATGCTTCAGATGAGTCAGGCATTGATACAATTAGACATAATATTACGAATTTTGCTCAAACAAAATCATTTGATGGTAAGGTAAAGGTTGTTATATTAGACGAGGCTGATGGTCTTACTGGTCAGGCACAAGCTGCGCTTCGCAATACAATGGAGTCCTTTGCAAAGTATTGTAGATTTATACTAACAGCTAACTACAAGCATAAGATTATACCAGCTCTTCAGTCAAGATGTCAGTCTCTCGATCTTAAGCCTGTAATTGATCAAGCAGTAAAAAGGTGTTATAATATTTTAAAGACAGAGGAAGTAAATATAAGTGATGAGCAAAAGAAAAAATTCGTACAGCTGGTTAAGAGATTCTTCCCGGATCTCCGAAAAACAATTAATGAAATCCAGAAAGCAGTTATTGATTCAGAGTTGTGTATTAGTAACACTGGGACTGATAACGAGCTGTTGGATAAAGTATACCAAGGAGTAGTTACTGATACCATTAAGCTACGAAAGTATCTAATAGAGAATGAGGATCGTTTTCAGGGTGACTACGATACTTTATTAGGTTCCTTTCTCGATCACATTTATCAAAAACAAATAGACGATATGAAAAAGAAAGAGATGATAGCCATAATAGCTGATCATCTCTATAAGAGCGCGTTTGTTGTTGATAAGGAAATTAACGCGTTTGCTTGTTTTATTAGCTTAGAGCGAGTACATTAAGCGACTTTACCGCCTAATTTACCTTTTGCATCTCTAAATTGACCTTTAGCGCTAACTTGTGTTAGGTGTTTTGAAATAGCAGCTTGTATATCTGCAATTAGTGCACCTTCATCAGCTACATCCATTCCTAATTTAGAAAGATCAGTTGCTAATGTCTTAGCAGAATTAGCAATATAGCTTTTATACTTGCTTTCCTCTGCTTGACGTGAGCCTTGTGTTTGTTGCTTTTGTCCAGCCTTTTTCATTTCTGCACCTTTTTGAGCTAAACCACCTTGAGATGCATCAACACCTAGAGCTTGACCTCCTAATTCAGCAGCTTTACCTAAAGCACCACCAGCTGCTGTTGTTGATGTAGGGCTTAAGTTCGCCTTTATTGAGCCTGGCTTTTGGGTCAAGGTAGAAGGTCGCTCGGGTCTTGGTTTTAAGCGTGGTATTATGCCTCATCCAGGTATTATTGATCAAGGCTATCGTGGGGATGCTGGAATTAAGCTCTATAATCTTACCGGTGAAGACTATGAAGGTAAAGCTGGAGATAGGATTGCTCAGTTTGTTGTTTATACGAACCATGATGTTACTGTTACAGAAGGTAAAGTAGTTGATTCAGAACGTGGGTTTAAGGGATTTGGGTCTTCTGGTAAATAAGATATGATTGAATTTGATAAAATCTGGGTAGAGAAATATCGACCTAATAAGCTGGATGATGTTATTCTCGATGAAGCTTCTCTAAGAGTTGTATCGCAATTCGAAGATGAAATACCTAACTTACTATTTGTTGGTAATCCTGGTACTGGTAAAACTACCCTTGCAAGAATCATTGTTAATGATATTCTAAAGTGTAATTATCTATATATTAATGCTTCAGATGAGTCAGGCATTGATACAATTAGACATAATATTACGAATTTTGCTCAAACAAAATCATTTGATGGTAAGGTAAAGGTTGTTATATTAGACGAGGCTGATGGTCTTACTGGTCAGGCACAAGCTGCGCTTCGCAATACAATGGAGTCCTTTGCAAAGTATTGTAGATTTATACTAACAGCTAACTACAAGCATAAGATTATACCAGCTCTTCAGTCAAGATGTCAGTCTCTCGATCTTAAGCCTGTAATTGATCAAGCAGTAAAAAGGTGTTATAATATTTTAAAGACAGAGGAAGTAAATATAAGTGATGAGCAAAAGAAAAAATTCGTACAGCTGGTTAAGAGATTCTTCCCGGATCTCCGAAAAACAATTAATGAAATCCAGAAAGCAGTTATTGATTCAGAGTTGTGTATTAGTAACACTGGGACTGATAACGAGCTGTTGGATAAAGTATACCAAGGAGTAGTTACTGATACCATTAAGCTACGAAAGTATCTAATAGAGAATGAGGATCGTTTTCAGGGTGACTACGATACTTTATTAGGTTCCTTTCTCGATCACATTTATCAAAAACAAATAGACGATATGAAAAAGAAAGAGATGATAGCCATAATAGCTGATCATCTCTATAAGAGCGCGTTTGTTGTTGATAAGGAAATTAACGCGTTTGCTTGTTTTATTAGCTTAGAGCGAGTACATTAAGCGACTTTACCGCCTAATTTACCTTTTGCATCTCTAAATTGACCTTTAGCGCTAACTTGTGTTAGGTGTTTTGAAATAGCAGCTTGTATATCTGCAATTAGTGCACCTTCATCAGCTACATCCATTCCTAATTTAGAAAGATCAGTTGCTAATGTCTTAGCAGAATTAGCAATATAGCTTTTATACTTGCTTTCCTCTGCTTGACGTGAGCCTTGTGTTTGTTGCTTTTGTCCAGCCTTTTTCATTTCTGCACCTTTTTGAGCTAAACCACCTTGAGATGCATCAACACCTAGAGCTTGACCTCCTAATTCAGCAGCTTTACCTAAAGCACCACCAGCTGCTGTCTTAGCTTTACCAGCTATTTGACTGCCGGCTCCTTTAACAGCGCCAACAGCTTGAGCTCCACGAGCTTTAAGTCTATCAAATAGTCCCTCATTGACTGCTCCATAAGCCTCAGCCAGTAATTCTTGATCCTTTTTAGTCATCTTATTATTATTTATTCTATTTGTTTATATTTAACTTAATTCACCGAGGTAGTTATGTGTATATGAAGTAACAGCTGGTGACGGGGTGACAGGGTTGGAAGGTATTTTAGTATCAGTCTTTGGTAAAGATCTTTCAGTATTAGAAAGCTCACCATTACCTCTATCAGTTTTATTTTGAATGTTTTCTGTATCTTCCTCTGCTTCTTCAGGCTTAATAGTAACCTTATCGTTACGTCTCATAGCATCTGGAATCGGAGGTAAGTTAGGAGCGTATTGTACTGGTTGTCCTAAACAACAAGGTACTGAGCAATAATGGGTCATGCGTCCTCCACCATTATCAAGGGCGATATCAAGAACTACATCTAGTGAGGAGGTATCTGAATTTGCAGGATAACGAGCAGGGCTAGTATCTTTAATACCTACCACACGTACGTGTAATCCTGAGTCTACCATCTGATCAATTAGCTCATGTACATTACTACCTAAGCACTTATATTCCTCTGCTGATTTAAAATTATCATTAAACTTAAAAATATCTCCTACGAGAAACCCTCCTCGTTCAAAACGCTTCATGTAACTTTCAAAAAGATTAACAAACTTCTTTACTTTAGCCATACAATTATTTATGCAATATAATAAATAATAATATGGAATTTAACAAATTAGTTGCTAGCATCCTTGAAGCAAAAGAAGCTCCTTCAGGTAAGCATTACGATTCGGCTGGTCGTTTGCGTAAAGGAGATGCTGATGCTGATGGTCGCGGTGGTCCTAAGTATCGTTCAGATCCTACCTACAAAAATCCAAACGAGAATAATGAAGAGGAAGATGCTGAAGGTAAAGTTGATAAAGATCGTATGAAGTGTAACTCACCTCGTAGAACATCAGGTGGCTCTAAGAAGTTTGTTGTTAAGGCTTGTAAAGATGGTAAAGAGAAGATTGTTCGCTACGGGGATCCAAACATGAAGATCAAAAAGAGTAATCCAAAGCGTCGTAAGTCATTCCGTGCACGTCATAAGTGCGATCAGAAGAAGGATAAGTTTTCTGCTGGGTATTGGAGTTGTAAGAAGTGGTAAGTCATGGATTCATTTAAAGAGTACTTCGAGGAGAATTACGCTGACGGTAAAGTCAAGGGTAAGAGTAGGCCTGGTCGTGTTAAGAAGTCAGGTGCGAGCTGTAAAGGTTCTGTAACTGAGCTTCGTAAGAAGGCCAAGAAATATGGTGGCGAAAAGGGTAAGATGTACCACTGGTGCGCTAATATGAAGGGTGGTAAGAAGAAGTCTGAAAATGAAGAGTTGCCAGAAGAAGATGCTGAAAAGAAGAAGAAGGTATCCAAGACACGCGCAAAGTGTCAAGCTAAAGCTAAGCGTAAATATGATGTATGGCCATCAGCTTATGCATCTGGTTATGTTCAGAAGTGTGTTAGCCGTGGAGGTAATATAAAATGACCCAAAAGCAGCTATTGGAAAATTTAAGAGACTGGTTTAAGACTCGTACAGATAAGAGGACGGGTAAAAAGTTTAAAGGCTGGGTTAACTGCAAAACGGGGGGTCCTTGTGGTAGAAAGAAAGCCGATAAAAAAGGATCTTCTTACCCTGCCTGCAGACCTACTCACGCTGCATGTAAAAAAATTAAAGGAAAAAAATATAAGAAAAGAGGGCCTAAGAGGCAGCAGTGGAAAAAGAAGTAGCCATTAAATATATACATGGCTCTAATAAAGATAGATACTGTATCAGTAAGTAAGGCTGAGGACAATGCTATAAAACAAAATTATCTTTATAAAGATCTATTTTTAGATATTAATAATTCTTACTCATATAACGCTCAACTTAATAGGAAAGAGGAATTAAAAGACGTAGCTGGGTTATATGATATTGAAGCTATAAAAAATAGTATCGCTAACGCTCTTTTAACCTCACCTGGAGAAAAGATACTAAACCCGGAGTTTGGTATTGATTTAAGAAGGTATATATTTGAACCTATAGATGAGTTTACAGAAGAAGATATAAAAGAAGATATACAGGAAAATCTACCTAATTTTGAGCCAAGAATTGAGCTCGAAGGAGTAGATGTACAAGCTTTAGAAGATGAGCAACAATATAACATTCAATTACAAATAAACGTCCCTTCACTTAATGTATACGGTCTTTCACTTAGATCAGTATTAAATAGTAATGGATATAACTTCATTTAAAAATTATGGCTGATAAAAATAACGATTTTCTAGATTTTAATTTACCACAAGACGCATACGCGGCTTTTGATGCAGTAAGCTTAAAAGATTTTATTGTAAACCGATTAAATGAAAATGAAAAGTTTACAGATCAAAATTTTGAAGGTAGTAATTTAGCTGCTGTTATAGATATAGTAGCGTACTCCTACCATGTTTTATTATTCTATCTCAACAATACCGCTACAGAGGTCTCTTTCGATCAAGCATCTTTGTATGAAAATATGAATAAAATAGTCAAAACTATTGGCTATAAACCATCAGGTAAACAAACTTCTCTAGCTTCCATTAACGCAACAGCTGCAGCTAGCTTAGCGATAGGTAATTATACCATAAAAAAATATTCATACTTTCTTGTAGACAACGTACAATACACTACTAATAAAGATTATAGCTTTACTATATCAGAGGCTAAGAAGCAGAGTATAGATGTATTAAACAAAAACGTTATACTATATCAGGGTACTGTAGGCGAATATCCAGATTACACAGCTCAAGGAAGTGAATTTGAAACTTTAAATATTGTTGTAGACAACATATTAGATAGTAATGATAGTAGATTTATAGCTGATAACACTTTAAGTGTATATGTTAAGGAGGTTGAAACTGGATTATATTATGAGTACGAAGAGGTAGATAGTCTTTACGTTGCAGATAAAAATGAAAGGGTGTTTGAAAAAAGACTTAATGAGAATGGTCACTTTGTTATTAAGTTTGGTGATGGTGTTTCAGGTAAAATCTTAACACAAGGTAGTACTGTTTCGGTAAATTATATTCTATCTGACAATCAACGTGGCATTATAAGTAAGAATGCAATTAACGGCGATAAGCTATTTGTATATGATAGTTCACGCCAAAGAGAGATTTTCAATGATACTTATACTAATAAAGATTCTACTACTTTTGTAACAGCAGCTAATAGCTCACTACTTACTTTTAACAACCCTAATAATTCCTCACCAGTAGTAGATGAAGAGACGGTTGATCAAATTAGAAAAAACGCTCCAAGAGTATTTAACTCACAACTAAGATTAGTTTCTACTCAAGATTACGAGTCCTTTATGGATAAAAGCTTCAGTAATATAATTATTGATTCAAAGGTTGTAAATAACCAATCGTTTATAAATGAGTATATTCAATATTTTTACAATATTTGTGTTGACCCGGATAAGTCTAATAGAGTTCTAATAAATCAGATTAATTTTGCAGATAGTTGTGATTTTAATAACGTTAATATATTTACTGTTCCGAGATTTAGAGTAACTAGCGATGGAGATTATCCTGAGTTTTTAAGTAACTCTCTTAAAAATCTTATTATTGATTCTGCTAATGAAAAGAAGAGTCTCTCACAGGAAGTAGTTCCAAGAGATCCAATATATATGGCATTTGATTTAGGTATTTCAAATCAAAGTGACTTAGTTCCAGAAATTAGCCAAGATACATCTTTAGTAGTTGTAAGAGAGTCTAGAAATAAGATAAACAGTGAGAGACTTAAGTCTCAGGTAAAAGCTGCTATATTGAATTTCTTTGATCCAGTAGCAAATATTTTAGGTCAAGAGTTGGTATTGAATACCTTAACATCAACTCTTTTAAGTATAGAGGGTATAAAAAGGATAGAAACAAGAAATAATAGTGAAAGTGTTTCTTTTAAAGGTATTTCTTTAATTTCATATAACCCACTGTACCCTACCGCAGATATAGAGCTAGTAAATCAAAATACAACCTTACCTTATTTTAAGTTTCCATACTTTATTAATCCTAATTCTTTATCTAGTAAAATCGTAGTAATAGATGAGTAAAATAAATACAACTTATGCACTATTTGAAGTACAGGATTATAAAAATGAAAGTGTGCTTTCTTCTTATAATCTAGATATTACTCCCTTAACTTTTAAGGCAGACCTACCTTCTACAGATTTTTATTCAGATATAAATAAATTTGAAGCACTATTTGATTTTGGTGACGGTACAGTAGGCTCAGGATTAACAGCATCGCATATATATACCCTCCCTGGAGAGTATAAGGTAAGAATGATAATTAATGATTGTGAGAATAACTCCTTATTAGCTTCTTATTCAGTTGATGTTAATATATATGATTATTTAGAAAATACGTTTACAGTAGAGATAGAAGATAATATCTTACCTCTATCAGCAGGTGAATTTTCTAAACCTATTACTATAACTAATAAAGCCCCATTTTACCAAGATAGTAATAATATATTCTACACTGTATCTGGATTAACTATACCTAATTATTTTGATCTTACACCGTATAAATTTAACCATCTTCAGAAATACTACTCTTTTTACGAAAAGTCATATATTGAGAATTTATCAGCAAATGAATATAATGAAATACCTTTTATAGGCGTCAGTGGTTCAAATATATACGTAAAGCTTTCGGGTAACGAAATAGTGGATGCAAAGAGTACGGATGTAGATAGTGTGTTCGTGGGGACATCAGGTAGAGAGTCTTATTATTTTTTAACAGATGAACTTGCAAGTGAAAGGGTAATAATTGACCTATTTAAAGATAGAAATAAAATTTTTAGTAGAAATAATAGCTTAGATTATTCACTTAATAATTATAATAATAATTTATCTATATCTTTAACAGCTAACGTTGGTACTACTTCCCTCTCTGCAAATTTAAGTTCCTTAACCATAAATGATAATGGGTTAACTGAGGAGGGAGACGACGAAGCGCAAATTTTCGATATTAGCTCGGTACAGTTTAAGAAGGCTCCTATACCATTCTTTATTAAACCTACTAGTATATCTAATTATACTGTAAAGGGGTTAACGTTAAATGGTAGTATTACAGGTAGGTTATATGATAGTAGTAACCAGGAAGTGAATACATCTTACTATAGTATATCGAGTTTAAATAGTACTATCTCTGGTATAGATACTGATTATTGGTTTTATGGAAACGTAACCTATGATGACGGGCTTTCCGGTTTCGATTCTTTTAAATTAGGGGTTAGTGCTGAGTTTACAAACTCTACTGAAACTTTTCAGTTAACTGGTGAAAGTGTTAGTTTTAATATATATCCTAAAGATTATTATTATTTTGCAAAAACTAATGAAGATATTGATTATACAGAAGTATTTAAAAGCTTAAGATTTCAGGAAATTCTATTAGATAAAAATATTCTATTTGATGATTTTATAGGATCTATTTTTGGTAATATAAGCTCTAATAATTCATCACTCGGTAAGACATTAAATGAGAAAATCTTTAACTTTGTTGATAATAACACTAATATCGACAGCTGTGATTTAAACAGTCTTATCAGTATAGGTAATCAATTAGACGAAACGTCTAACGTTTATGATGAGTCACTCTTTAATTTTCCACCTGCAATAGTAAGATTAATGAGCATGTTCTCTACTGATTATAATCAATTTAAAGGAACAACAAACAAGTTTAAAGAAAACTTTAACGATAGAGGAATAAGCACAGGAGAAAAATATGGAAAGAATCTAGGTTCTGAAATTGATACATATTCTTATACTGTGACTGCTGGAACCGATATAGTAGCTTTAGAAAAATTTAGTAATAACTATTCACTCCTAAATACATACCAACCTATTTGTGCTGTTGATACATTACAATATAAGTTGAGTGAATTTAACGACGATTGGGGATGGCCATTAGTATTACCTGTATCTTTTTCTTCAACAGATTTATCTAAGTTTTATACTTTTTATGAATATACTTCAGGTTTTGAAGGGACGGTGTATGATGGAATTCTAAATTATGCTGATATTTTAAATAATTTTGACATATCTACTACGTTAAGTAGTTTTAAAGGTGATAATAACATCGAGGATATAGCTATCCGCAACTCGTTGTTCAGTAGCTTATCTATAATCTAAAATAAATAATAATAATGGAAAATGTAATAAAAGGTTATCCTGAAGTACCGCAATCTATTACTAATAGTAATGTATTAGGTTCTAATGCTTTAGATCGAAACCAAGCCTTTTCCCTGATTGAGTTTATAAAAGTAGTAAAGGTAGCCTATGAACCGGATACATTACAAGGGTATTATACTACGTATCTAAATAATTGGAATACTAAAATTAATAATAAGACTTCCTCTAATAACAATCTTATAATAGACAGATATAGAGATTTTTTAAAGGAAATTACTATTAATTTTAGTAATAAGACGGAGAAGAAATTTTTACAGTATCTTGATTTTGATGATAACAATGATATAGCTATAGCAGTTTCATTTTTTAGTAAAAAGCTAAGAGAGATTATAGAGTATTATAGACTAGAACGTGTTAATTTATACAATACGTCAAACAAGGTTAAAACAAAAACGAGTAACTTTAATGTAGTTAAAAGTGCCTACAGTACAGTGCTTAATTTTCTTGATAATCGTGAAGATAGTTCGGTAGATTATAACATTAGTAGTATAAAAAACAATATAAAAATTTCATTAACAGAATATTTTGATGTTTATACTTCTTATTTTAATCAAGAGCCTGTTGAAACAGAATACGGTAAGCATTTTTTAAGCTACAGTCCGGATGATCTACCAACTGATAATATATTTCTCACTAGTAACACTGAGTTAATAGCAGAAGTTTTTGAAGGTTATAGCGAAGTTTTAAAGTTATATTTAGAGGCAGATAGTATTTTTGATAATAAAAGAACACTTACAGAAAAATATATTGGTACTGATTTTTATTATATTTCTTCCAATTCAACAGGAGAATATGTATACGATATTCTTATTAAAGCTGAACAACCGTATAGTGATTTTTTAAATCAACAACATCCAACGACTGCTAGCGTTTTTGCTAATAAAATAAGTACAAAGCGTGAAGTTGGTTTTTTTAAACCTACTAACACCGGTATTAATGTCATACAAGCGCCGGCTATTGACTTCGAATTAAATAAGCAATACGAACCTGATAGTCTTTTTATATTTCCCGATCCTCAAGTATTTACTAATAATCAGGATATATTAGTTTTTAATATTGAACCTAGTGATTTCTTTAAAAATATTTCTAGTGGTGTAGCTAAATTACAGCCTAACACAAGTAAAGATGATACATCATATATAGGGTATAGTTCTAAATTTGACAACAGATCTGAAAGTACAGATTTAGCGTTCCTTTTTGATCAAGGTTATATAGATGATAGTAAAAAGGATCTATTTGGAAATATTTTCGGATTGGTAAAAGATAATAACCAATTTAGAGATAATTTAACTGTTAAAACTCCCCCGACAGTTAAGAATCTTATATTGAATGGTTATCAGTTTTATGATAATTTATACAATGAGGGGTTCGAGTTTAATTTTAATACTGTTGATACAACTACATTTACTGAAACGAAAAGATCGGGGCTATCATCGTTTACAAACGGTTTAACTGCTCGTGAAACTTCTCCATATTTTCCGTCTTCTGCTTATAATATTTTCTTTAGATATTTTTGCCCTTATGAAGAGCTTATCGAGCCTACAACTACTAACGTTGATTTTTTGAACAGAAGTATTGATACAGCTGGTGTTATAGAGGGTGCATATTTTATGAAGTCTGATTCTGGTTTTTTACCAGATCCTATATCTTCTGATTTAAGCGCGTTTTCTGATACAACTCAGCAATTCTATTACTCCGATTTAATAGAAGGAGGTATCGCTAGTTTAAGTAGTACTTCCATACAACGTGCTTTATTAGATGATACTACTGCAGTTACAGAGAGTTTAACTGGTAATTTCTCCTTAAGTCTCCAACTTACTGGGTTAAATAGTTTGTATAGTAGCTACGAAGGAGGTAAATTTACTGATAAGTTAAACTTTGAATATAACTTAGATTCTGAGAGTTATTTTTACGATGATACTGTTTTAGAAACAACAACAGTAGTTAACAATACGTCCGCTGCATTTGATAAATTTAACTCTAAAAACTTACAAGGTAAAATCTACGTTAAAAATACATCAACTAATACAGGAGGGGAAATTTTTGATTTAATACCATACCTTTCTTCAAAGTATAATGCAACTATTGTAAACGATCTTTCAAGCAAAGTTTTAAATTTCGACTTAATGTATGATACATTATTCATACAAACAAGTAGCTTCTTTGTAATTGAGCAATTAAGATTTAAAGATAATAAATTTGAAGATCCATTTAATGATAATATTTCATTATCTCTAAATACAAATAACTTTGATAAAATCAGTAATAGATTTAAAAAAGACCTTAACGTGTATTACTATAAGCTTAAAGTAGAGCAGGATTCTACACAAACTAAAACACTATCTGTCTACCCGGAAATATATGAGTATAATTATACAGCCAAAACTAATACTAAGATATTTCCAAAAAATAATTTTGAACTAAGTAGTAATATTAATAGATTTATCTTATCAGGGTACGATGTATTATATGATAAAGTCGATACACCTATTATTACGTATAGAGAAGATTTAGATTTATTTAATTTAAGTTATCTTGTGAAGGATCAAAACATGTCACCGGTTATAGCTAGTCATAACTTTTTTGTAGATAATAGTAGTAGTGTATCATTTGTAAGGGATGATTACGTAAGAGCTGTTCACGATAACAAGACATTTACATTTGAAGATACAAATACATTAAATTCGTTTAGCTTTAATTTAAGCTCCGTGCCTTTAACTGTTAGTAATAACTCCTTGATATTATGAATTCGTACAATATTTCTCTTTCAACAACCTCTACGTCACTTACTTCTAATTACGATACTATAGATCTTTTTGATCAAACAGAAGTATCAATAGACTTAAGTAATATCTTTTCGGAGGTTTTTCCGTACTACGTTGCTATAGACTGGGGCGACGAGTCAGAGGTGTTTGAGCCAGAAATAAAGACATTTATAAATTATAGAACAGAGAGTATACTAAATGAAATTACTAAAGGTGTTTCACCTCCTTTTCTTAACACTGTTTATAAGCATATTTACTACCCATCACCTAGCAGTTTAGTAAAGTCGTTAACATTAAAAGTTGGTATCCAGTATACTACTGGTGAAATTACCCAATTCAATATTCCTCTTGATATTAGAACTGAAGGATACTATGAAAGTATAAGAGATATTAAGCTCGAGGGAGTAAAGATAATTAACAATGTTAATCTAGATACTACACTACAGCTAAGAACGGAGATAGATAACTATATTATTGAAACGACAAATAATACTAATGCAGATGCATTTACTTCGTTCGTTGTTAATGATGTAGGTGAGAATTTACAAAAGATTGAGCGTAATAATGAAAATGTAGTAGTTGATAAAAAAGATGGTACTGAAGTCATTATTGTTGAGTGATTTGATTCTTTAAAACAGAGATAAAGGCTTAAATATATAGTAATGAGCTCAACTACTGTAAGTTTAAGTACATATAAATCTAACGAAATAGGTTTGTGTATAGACTCTCTTAACTTAACGCAGTTTAGTAGAACTTACGCCGGTAATTTTTCATTCAATTTTATTACTGCTCTATCCGGAGCGGTAGACTTTAAGAATAAAAACTATACTGATTTTTATCTTACAAATTTAAATACTCTTGATAAATTTATCGAATTCAAATCAGATAGATTGAAGCCTAATTCTATCTATACTTCGTTGCAATTTTCTAAATGTGAAGGGGCAGGTAATTATCTTAGGTTTGTAAAAAATATTAGACCTAATTTTTTTAAAGATGGTGATAATTTTGCAGATGTAAATTTCTTCGGGGCTGCTGCTTTTAGTAATGATCAAAATGATAGCACCACTCTATTCAACGTTGAATTTATAGATGACTTCTATTGTGCTATATCTTATATTGAAAATAACAAAAAGTATTATCTAATAGCTACTGACGATCCAGTAAAAGATGGTATTATACCCGTAGTTTTCGTAAGCGGGAATAAAATTAACAAAGACAGTAGAAAGATTGAGTATATTCTAACCAAAGCGGGTAGTGTGCAGTATTTAACTTTTCTTGTTAATAAGGGTAATAAGAAGTATATATTAAGAAAACGAAAAGAGGCATTAGTAGGACAGGTTATTGATGAATTTGAAAGTATTAATTATTTTTATATTAACGGTACTTCAGCTAAAATAATTTTCAATCAAAGCACTTTAGTAGCAGATCCTATTAATACATCATTTATTGAGTATACAGATACTGACTATTTAGTAAATCAAAATAAGAGTTCTTTTGATATAGAATCAAATTACCTTTTCTATAAAAATAGTAGTTCAGATAATAGTACCTTCAATGTACTAAATTTAAAAAACATAGCTGACACTGCAGATAGCTATACTTCTTCTAATAATTTACTTAGTTCTAGTAACGACTTGGTATTTAACGATAAGATAAGAAATTATACTTCTATACTCAATGATATAAATGCTGAAGAAGATGCATCTTTAGAGTTAAATTTTGTAACGTATAACCTTTCTTATAAAATAACTCCCGGTTCAACTTCATTTACGGCTCCTTCATCTCTTAATCCCTTCGGTAGACTCAACATTAACGATACAAAATTTGTAGAGTCGGGTTCTTTTGCATTTCCATACCCGTATTTTGCAGATAAGGTATATAAAAAGCTAGACAATATACCCGCTACGGAAGGTCAATATCTATGCACCTGGCTCTCAGGTATGCCTGGTGAGGAAGGTATTTGGGTTGATAGATACTACTACCCAGACTTAGTATCTAAAGCAACAGCTTTAGGTAGTGAGCCTATTTATAATATTACTTACGATGATGTTATAGAAAATCTTATTGAGAGTAATTCTAATTTAAAGGCCTCTGTTACTGATAGAATATTTTTTGATAAACTAAGCGACCTTACTTTTGAGCCTAAAAAAGAATATATTTACGAAAGAATAAAAGATATAAAGGAGGTAGACGAGCAAATGCAATTGAAATATTGCGATTTAAAACAACAGGAGAGAAATGCTCCTAACTACTATAAGACTATTAATACTAACGGAGGTTACACTTTAGCGTTTAAGTTTTTTAGTAATGATTTTTCTATAAAATCACATGTAAATGAAATAGATGCGGGTATATGTATTGAGAAGGTTGACGTTAATCTTATTTTAACGTTTAAGTTTTTCGATAATGCATCAGGTCGTTATGATACATTTAGTAAGACAGTAACCTTATCCGATTTAACTAACAATGATCTGTACGTATCCTTTAATAATCTTACAGGTACAGGTATAGTGTATTTGAATACTGTGGAAATTTTTAAATATAATGTGTTATCGTTTCAGTATACTAACAAACAAATATTATTTGGTGATATAAATTTAAATAGTAGAGATTTTAGCGGTGATATTCTTTTATCCAACATTGCTACTAATAATGCTATAAGTAATTTACTTTTATCACTACAACCTCTTTCTAAGGAGGATGAAGTTGTAACTGTATTTACAAGAAATATAAATAAAATTGATGATTTATATATTTCTCTACCTTGTGGTATGAGAAACTATTCCGATAATATCGATACACTTAACACATTAGGTGCAAATTTAAAATCTAAATCTAACGTCGTTGATATCAACATTGATAATTTAAACATTACTAATTTGGATATATTAAATCAAGTTAAAAATAATTTACTTACTGGTATACAGAAAAGTTTACCAGCTACAACAGTAATAAACAAAATAAACTTTAAAAACTTTAAATGATAAACTATTTTAAATATACTTCTGGTAACGCTTTTACACTTAGCGGTGTAGATTATAGTGGTTTTGTAAATATAAGTGATAATAAACCCTTTACAGGACGTACTAAAAACTCTTTTTCTGTTGAATTAAGTTCAAAGGATAATTTTTTATCAAGGAGTATACTTGAAAAGCGGGAGTTTGATAATTCTCCAACAGCTTTTACCACTAATAAGGTAAACAGTCTGGAATATTCACCTAGAAACGTTCTTAGTAATGATTTTTTAAAGAAAAATTTTAATATACTATATAAAAACAATCTTTCACTGTTTAGTCTAGGTCAGGTGTATAATAATTCATACTTAGATACTTCAAGTTTTAAAGATGAGCAGACTTTAGGAGGATTTTTTGGTCTATCTTCTACTACTATTGACGATAGAGATGATGATAACAAAACATTAAAAGATTTAGATACCCCATATCAAATAGATCCGTTTAAAGGTGCAGATAAAAATAGATTTCCTGATCTTTTTGAATTAGACAATACAAAACGTTCATATATAGAGACCTATGAAGATGGTTTTGTGTATACTATTACAACAAATTCAACAACAATTGCTTTCAGTGGTAATTTTACCGGGGAAATAGAAAAAATACGTAATTCAACTATTCAAAATGCCTTAGCTAATGTAAAGAGGTTAGATGTTGATAAGGCCAACGGCTTAATTTATTCACCTACGATAGAAAGCGATGGTTTAAATTATACAAATATCTATGATAGAGATATTTACAGAGCATGTACCAGGTTAAAGCTAGTCGATAAGATTAAAACCTCTAATTTTAGAGTAATTAATAATAATATAAGTTTTGGTAAAAATTATAAGGTAGTACAAGTAATAGATGACGAGTCTAACATTAATTTAGAAATTTCCCCTAATAATACAAGCGAGATTCTAGCCACTATACCTATTTCTAGTTTAAATAACCCTGAGTACGTAAGGGTAGAGTCAAGGTTTACCGACGACTTACTACTAATAGTGACTAAACCTGTAAGTAACACCCTGATCTATAACATATACCTTATAGACATACCGGAATTTTTATTGAATAATGAGATTCCCGTACCTAAAGTAATCGATAGAGTTATTCTTAATTCTAAATACAAGTCCCCGACAAATAAGGATTCTGCTGTTACTGTCTTCGGTACAGTAAATGAAGCAAAAGGTTATTATTACCCTTTATTTGTAAATCAATCTGCTGTAAGTGAGTTTAGCTTAACTACACCGCGAGAAATTACCTTCCCTGAATTTCCAGGTAAAGTTTTTTATTATGCTGCCGATTATTTAACTTTTAATCCTCCTTTAAAAGTTAATGGTGAAGAAAATAGACCAGACGGTCTATTTATTTACCGAAATGATGATTCTATAATTGATTTAGATGTATCCTTTTCTGATTATGACAGTAACTTATTTACTATAAAGGATAATGGTAATGTAATAGAACGAATGATAACTAACCCGGTACCTGTTACTTCTTTCTTGGATCCTGCAGATCTACTGCTACCTCCAGACATTTTATTTAATTCGCCGTATAAATTTAATACAAATTCCTGGAAGTTTAATACTAATCGCTTAGAATCAAATCAGGTAGCTTTTATTGATACACATACAGATACATTCAAGGACAAGACCTACGTTTACTATCATAATGTAGGTAGAGTTTTCTTCTCTTCTAATTCACTTAATAAGAAACGTATAAGTTTAGTACCTGCTGATTTGAAAAGCTTTTTTAATCCTAATATCTTTGATACCATATGCGAAACAAGCCTAGGTATTAATTTAAATGTCTTAATTCAAGATATTCTACGCGATACTATTAATATCTATAACAATTTTACAAGAATACCAACAGTAGGTGAATTAAAAAGTTTTATTGCTTCTGGAGCTGATGAATATGTTGTACAAAATCCAACACAACAAGCTAACACAGGAAGCGTCACTTCGCGAGTTGAAACTCTTCCGTGGGAGCCGCCTAGCGACGAGGCGAGGCGCCAAACTAAGTTTGGCTTTAGTGGGGATTCGGGCAGTCGCAATTACGGTCCTGATAATAGGGCTAGATTGTCGACGATTACGACAACCGGTAGAGGACCTTACAAAATAAACTTAGGTCCTGATATTTTTAATTTCGATCTTGAAAATTATCAGGGCATTACAGACTCGATAGAAGTTACTTTAGAGGTATTTAAAGAATTTACATCATTGCCGGAGGCTCTCATGTTGGATAAGTACTTTGACATCATAGGTCGCGTCGAAACAAGGAAGTATTATATTAATGAAAAGGAAGTTTCTTTAAGAGAGTACGAGGAATTTCAAAGCTTATCTCGTGAAGAACAGTTGAATAGGTATGGGGATCCGGAGCCTCAAGTTGTTGTTAATCAGCTGGTTTCTTCGCGAGTTGAAAGTACTAGTGTTAAAGTGTTTGATGACTATAAAATACCTACTCCGTTAGAGATAGATACGCGTAACTTTTACTTTCATAGTAACGAAAGTGTAAACTACCTATCTATAAATAGAGTGTTTTCAAAATTATTTGAACTTCAAAAAACTATTTACGATAGCATTCTTAGCAGCTAACATAAATATATTATATGTCGGCGAGTTTAGAAAATCAATTTATCTCAGATAGATACACGTCTCTACTTCATCTAAGCGGTAGTAATCTTACCGATAACTTAGATTTTGTTTATGACGGTCTAGGTAATCAAACTCCTATTCAAGTAAGTAACGATAAAGTCGTCATCAACAACGTTGAACAACCACCATCGTTAACTAACAGTACAATAAAATTTTTCGATTTAATGTTTCCTGTAAATTCTATCTATCTCACTGCTGATAATACAAACCCTACTACTCGTTTCTCTGGGACGACATGGGAGCTAGTTTCTGAAGGTAGATATTTAGCTGGGGTAGGTACTGGTAGTGATATAAACGGCGTATCGAAAACGATCACAGAGGGTTCTAATTTAGATAGTACCGGTGAGTATGAACATGTATTGACTATTTCAGAGTTACCTAACCACTCTCATGATCAAAACAATAGGATTGAAAGTAGTCGTCAGTTAGTTGATATTAGTCTAGGAATACCCGTAGAACGTGGAAGGTCTGATGATATCGATGATGGTAAAAGTAGTTTATCAACTAAAACAACATCTACTGGTGAAAGTCAATCACATAATAATACTCCTCCGTACTTTGGAGTATACGTTTGGAAAAGAACATCTTAATAAATTTTAAAAATGCCAGATATTACAATAGTAAAGATAAAAGTGAGACGTGGATCAGACGATCAACGTAAGCAACTAGTATTAGATCAAGGAGAGTTAGGGTACACTATAGATACAAAGAGAGTGTTCGTAGGTGATGGCTCTTTATCTGGTGGTAGAGTTGTTGGTAATAAAAACTTCGGTGTTTTTAATTTAGAATCTGGTTTAGGTAATGTCACCGGCGCTCAAATAGGAGATATTGGATATGCCAACTCTAAACTCTATACTCTTACTGCTAGTGAATATGACTCTTCACTTACTGGTTGGTCGTATGTAGGACCTGCATTAGATAATGAAAATATTGAATTTACAGCTTCAAATACTCTAACTGTTAAGCAAAGCTCTTTAGATGCTAATGATATAACTAATGCTGCTTTTGGTAGTGGACTAGTAAGAGATGGTAGCTCAATTGCAATTGATTTTAATTCGGACTTTTTAGAGCTTTCTTCGTCAAAATTATCACTAAAAGGAAGCTCTATTACAGAGCAAGAAATAACAACAACAGCTCTTTCAAGCGGTTTAGTTGGAGGTGCCGGAACACCTATAAGAATAGACGTTGGTCAAGGTTTAGAGTTTGATAGTAATAATAAACTACAAACTACCTCTGCAAGATCTAATTCTGTATCTTTTAGTTCATTTGATAATCAAGCGTTCGGAGAAGGTTTAGTATATAATAATACTACTAATCAAATTCAAAGTATTTTGTCAGGTGTAAACAATGAAAATTTTGATTTAACAAGCAGACGTCTATCTCTTATACAGAGCGGAGTATCGGGAGTTTATGAAATGCCTCAGCTCTCATTAGATGACTACGGTATATCGAATGTACCTCAGTCTACTTTTTTTGATTGCTTAACAGCTACAACGTTAACTGGCGCAGATTTTGTACCTGTAGGGGCTATATTACCACATGCCGCTGCTATAGGTAAAATACCTGACGGTTATCTACTTTGTAATGGACATTACTTACAGCGCACAGCTTATAGTGAGCTTTTTGATGTTATAGGTACTGATTACGGTAACACAGACGCTAACGACTTTAGATTACCTACCCTAACTGGTGGTAATGTGTTACAATACGGTACAGGAGGGGTACCTGGTAGTTCTCAATCCTGGTATTTAACAGGTAGTACAACTGAGGGTGAAGCATCTACTTTAAATGCTGTTGCCACTAACTATATAATTAAGACCACATCTATTGAAACTGGTATTTTTACAGGAGCTCCTAATCAGGTATCAGAAGGGTTACAACATAATGGTACAACTTACTCTAGTACTGACTCAGATGGTAATGCTTTAGTTCTCAGTTCAGCAGGATTTTTAACACTAGCTTTATCTGGTAGTACCCGAAGTAATGGTACTACATTTGATAGATACGCAATTCCAATTTTTAACTACTAACATACACTATGGCCTCAATTGAAATATTAGAAAACACACTATTAAAATTACTCGTACGTAGAGGTACTAACGAAGATAGAAAGAATATTACCCTAGATGAAGGTGAATTAGGATATGCTTCCGATACCACGCGTTTGTTTATAGGTGACGGTACTACTGTCGGTGGTAATTTAATCGGTAATAAATTTTTAGGTAGCAGGCCTGATATTACTATCGAGACTGGTGAAATAAATGATTTAGCTTTCGATAATGATAACAATACTCTACAACGCATTAAGCAAAATAATGGCTCAAATGTTTCTGATTGGGAAACAGTATCTAATTTATTGAGCTCAGGTAATACATCTATTGTTATTGATGCTGCTCAACGCGCCACTGTCGGAACTCTTTCCGCTGGTAATTTTTCTGTAAATGCGTTAGGTGATAGTATTGAGCTCGACACTAGTAATAAAATAGCTTTAAGTGGTAGTATTAATATTGATAAAATTACACAACGTACAGTTGATGCTACTAGTTATCTAACTTTACCATCAAAACTTAAAATAAGTTCAGTTAATTATGATTTTCCTGTTGTAGGCGCGTCAACAAACAATAGCGCATTAGTTTCAGATACTAACAATCAATTATCTTGGAGCTTACCAACAGTTGTAACCAGTACTGTACCTACAACTACAGCAAATCAAATACCAGCAGGTACTATAGTACCTTTTATAACAGGAGCTGAGTACGTACCATATGGTTGGTTAAAATGTGATGGGTCTGAGGTATTAGGTACAGATTATCCTGATTTATCTGGGGTTATAAGTACACGATATGGTGGGACGGTATCAAGCTTCAACCTACCCGACTTTACTAATGGTGCATTGTATGGCACGAACGTAGATGATCCGTTCTTATCTACAAAATATAGTATAGCTTCAGGTCATAGTACCGATACTAACGAGCTTTCTGCGTTTGGTGCTACATTTATTATTAAAGCTGTACAGGATTCGGTACAAGCGCCTACTATTAACTTTAGCACACCATTATCCGCAACATTAAATGGAGTTAATATTACCGATACAAATACAGAATTTTTGAGCGGTACACTAGAAGTGGGGTTATCTGGTTATAAAGAAGATAACTGCATATATAAGACAGTATATCTAGATGAACCTGAGGTTCTTGTGAACCGTACCTTGCCTAACGGTATGGCTTCATGGGAAACATTTAGTTTAGCTAGTATTAACATACCGTTAAATGCAAAATCAATCTTTGGAGTAATAAGACCGGGAAGAAAGACGAGTGATAATAATATTAGTATATATGTTTACAGTACTTATGATAATTCAGTAGCACCAGAAGGCTCAACAAAGAAATTTACTATTGGTGCCCATTTTGGACCTAATAAAAGACATGATATGCATACAGCAGGATTTTCTGCGAGAGTGGATAAAACTAATAATAACATATATTTGGCGCGTTCCGGTAAAAATTTCCCTATATATATTGAAGTTCATGGATATAGCCTTTAAGTGCTGTAAATAACTATATGGAAGAGTTAATAGTCGAAGGACTTGATTACGAAGATTTTGTTAATTTAAAAGAATACCTACTTAAATTATCGTTTAATGTAGATGAATTAGAGGAATTAGTAAAGGTAAAAGACATTATAGGTAAGCTCGATCAGATAATTGATGCGTTTAATTAGTTTTGCCGTATAAATATGTATAATGGCCTTTCCATCCGACATTCTACTACCATCTGATGCAAGATATTATCAGTTTGTAGAGACAGATTTAAGTTATAACTCAAATTATGACATAGTATGGTCGTTACAGTTTAAACTACCGGGCGATAATGTATACAATAGTAACTATGAGTATGCTTTTGGTACCTTTTTAACTTCATTAACAGGTGAACTATCATCATTACCTGGTCAATATGTTGGAGATACTGATCCTCTACTAGTTTCAGGTCAAAATCAAATAATAACAGAACAAACACCTACTTCTGCGATTACAACAGAGGGAGAAATAGATATAGTAGTAGATTCCACTACTTTAAGCGGTCAGCTTTTAAAGGTAGTGTTTGATAGTACAGGATTATATGGACTATCCGGTAGAGACGGTAGAAGTGGTGTTGGAGAACATCAAATTAAGAAAAATAGCATTTGTATTCGTGACTATTTTCACGATTTAGTGTTTTATGAGCATTTATCAGCTTTCTCCCCAACCTTTTCACTAACTTCTGATGAATTTCAAACATTAAGGGTTAGATATGCTAATTTAGGTACAAAAATCTCTATAGATAAGAAGGTAGACACAAAGTATCAAACTCTAACCTCTTTGGAGTTACCGTTTAGACTAAAAGAATTTAATAATATTAGTAATGTTTTTGTTGGATATTCATTTAGCACTCCAATCTCTACACAAACACCAGTATTATCTGTAGGTGACTTCTTTCTTAAAAATGCTCATATAGAAGGATTAGAGACATCAGAAGTATTAACACAAACTATTACATCAGCTCCGTTGAGTTTTAATCCAAATACATCCTTCACAACAGTATCTAATATCACCGCCATACCAGTGTAGATTTTAAAATAATACGATGTAAATAGTTAAGTGAGTAAGCTTACTATCGGAATATGTGTTTATGATGATTATGATGGAGCGTTTTTTACACTACAATCACTCAGAATGTACCATTCTGAGATTATGGATAGGGTTGAGTTTGTAGTTATAAACAATAACCCTACAAGTGAGCATGGCAAAGCCTTAAAAAATCACTTTGATACAATAACAGAGCCTAAAACATATCTAGAGTATACGAAGTATAGTAGTCCATTTTTAAAAGGTAAGATTTTTGATATAGCTGAAACAGAATATGTTTTAGTAATAGATTGTCATGTTCTTTTAGTACCAGGATCACTTAAAAAGTTACTTGATTACTATGATAAGGGACTCGATAAAGGTAATTTATTACAAGGTCCTCTCTTATATGACGATCTTAAAAATGTATCCACACACTTTGACTTTTCTTCTAAGGAATGGGGTGGTTTTATGTGGGGTGCATGGGCTACTGATAAGAGAGGAGTTAAATCTAATAGTAAGCCATTTCCCATACCAGGTAATGGTATGGGATTATTTAGCTGTAGAAAAGATTCCTGGTTAGGCTTTAATAAAAGGATGAGAGGATTTGGAGGCGAAGAAGGTTACATACACGAAAAGTTTAAACTTAAAGGTAAAGAAACTATATGCCTACCATTTTTAAGATGGAATCACCGTTTCGCTAAGCCTGGTGGAACGCCTTATAAACTTGATATAAGTCAAAGATTTAGAAATTATATGATCGCTTTCCAAGAGATTGAAAGAGATACACAAGAGGTAGTTGATAACTTTAAAAAGGTCGTTCCGAGCGACTATATTTTACAAGTAAAAAAGGAATTAAATATTACCTAACTTAGCTTCAACTTTTAAGTCTTGATAGAGTGAAGGGAATCTCTCTTCTACGTATTTATGAAACGCGAGAGGCTTAACCCAATCGTTATTATTCATATTAACACCCTTCTCTTCTAGTTTATCTGCTACTTTACCTACACCTTCGATAAGACAAGCCCATCTCACAAATTCATCGAACTGCATTACTTTGGTTGTACCATCTTTAAGATTGAAGGTAAATGTCTTTTCATATTTTTCGTTACTATTCATACTATTATTATATTATAGTTCCTATTGTAATACTATTTCACGAACCTTCTTTATCTTCGTACGACTTGCCAAGATTTAACGGTTCGGTAGTTAGTACAGCTCTAACAGTAGGTATAAGTTTGTATTCATTACTACAAACCGGACACTTTGTAATAACACTATCTTCGCTAACAACAATTATCTCACTAAACGTGTATCCTCCACATGGACACGGTACCTTACATGTACTAATTTCTACAAATTCATTTATTTCGCCTTCCAGGGCTAAAATACGCGCTTTACTTCGTGATAAGGCTTGGTATATAGAAGGAGTAATTAACTGTATAACAGTTGTTACAAGAAATGCTTCTACAAATCCGAAAATATTTTGAAAAGAGTAACCTACTAAGCTTGAAATTAAAAATACAATAAAGATTTGAAAAAATATCTTCATATACTAATTTTAGACAAATCTTCAGGTATATCAAGTATTAATTTATTAATTTCATCTATTTTTTCTTTAATACTATCTATAGCCCCATAATTAACTTCATTATTACCTTGTGCTATTTCTAATGAAGCTCGTACTTGTGTAAGTGCTACGAAAGCATTACCAAGTGACTGTTTTACTGTGTCTAAATCATACGGTAAAATAGGTGGAGCCTTTTGCAGCTTCTCATCTTCTTTATATTTACTTATTTGACTAGCAGGATCTAAATCTTTTGAAAATTGCTTATCTGCAATGCCCATACTATAAGGATAATAACCGTTATTCACTTAAATTATTTATGTTAGAGCATAAATAATTACATGACAAAATTCGAAAATAGATTTTTTAAAACACTTAAAGAGGCTACAGAAGAAGAAAAAGCATTTGATGCAGAGTTAGATAATGATACTGACGCTGAGGATTTTGATACGGATTTAGAAGTTGATGAGGTCGCAGTAGAAGAGGATCCTGCTGTCCAAGCTGCTAAAGCCCAATCAGCTGCTGCAGAGCAGATGAGAACAGAGCTTACCGGCTGGATATCTGAAATGGATAAGTTTTTAAATTATCTTAACGGTGAAGAAAACTCTATTCAGACAGCATTAGCCCAATCTGAATCAGATACTATTTTCGATAGAATGAAACAATCTGAACAACGTAAAATTGCACGTGTAGCTACTGAGTTAGCTTCGTTAGCAGAATCCTTTAGAGGTTATTTAGCTCAGACTGAAAATCCATCCTTCAGACACGTATAATTAAACATTATTAAACTTTTTAATTTCAGTCATCTTAACAATACCTTCCAATTCTCGGAAGGTATTTTTTTGTATCCAATCCCAGCCAATTTCATTCTTATTAGCTGCTATAGCTAAATCGTTAAAGTCCTTAAACTTTCTACCCAACGTTTCCGGCCATATAAACACGGTCTCTCCCTGTTTGAGTAGCACCTCTGACTTTATCATTGAAGCCCGATCCCCCCATTGAGAGTCGAGCATCCATACTTTATCATACCATTTTAACGTAGTATCTAACTGCTCTTGCTGACGTACGGTAAACGATCTACCTCGTTCAGTAATTCCTGCCACTGCTACCGAATTACGTACAAAGAAAGCATCAATAGGACCCTCAAAGATGTATACCTTATCATGATCACTAGATACTTTATCGATATTGAATAGTGTCTTCTCAGAACCTACTTTACCGAGATACTTTGGCTTTGTTTTTAGATCTGACGTCTTTACTGTTCTTGTCTGATAGAACTCAATCCCATCTTTCTCATTAATGAACGGAATAATAATTCTATTCTTATGAACTTTATCAGTTAGAGAAACATAAAGTTTATCAGGTCTATTGACAGCAGTATCTAATCTACGCGACTTAATAATATGTCTACAAGCTCTGATAATAACATTGCTGCTATAAAAGTTAAGCTGAAGCTCATCAAAAAGATTAATAGAATCTTCCGGTAACGTAGAAACTTGTATAGTTGTTTTAACTTCTTCATCTTTTCCTATATCTATCGATACATCGTAGTCTTTTATCTCCTCGATTATTTCATGATTACTGCAACCACTAACCTCTCTAATCCATTTAAAAGGTTTTGCACTATAACCGCAGTTATGACAATAGCAATTGTCATTGGTAGGTATATAATAGAACCTCCGCTTCCTAAGAGACTCATTACACATCGGGCATGATGCTTGATAAACATTATTAAACTTATTGTAAACGGGATTTCTACCGTATTCAAAAAATTTAGCTATTACATATTCTTCCGGAAGTCTCATCCCAATAAATATTGTAGCTTATTAGGCAGAATAAACGACGAATACCATTGCTCTTTTTTCTTTAATATATTTTTAAAGT
>CAACVC010000048.1_pt1 | contig 25148 bp, 36 predicted proteins | sample 2381761 | NCBI WGS metagenome assembly CAACVC01 (sample SAMEA5211966, study PRJEB30684) | marine metagenome | biome: Marine; feature: Epipelagic; material: Water | collected 2015-10-15 | depth 45 m
CTAGATATTTAATTGTACCAAAAAATAATAACTATGCAGATAGCCAGGCTCTTGGTTCGGCTATAACTTATGCAAAAAGATACTCTCTCCAGGCTATCTATGGACTACCTAGTGAAGATGATGATGGCAATGCTACGCAAGTAGATAAATCTAAAGTTGATGATCTTGTTAAATGGAAAGACTACGCAAGAACTCAAGTAAGAGGAATGCAAACTATAGCTAAAGATAAAGACATGGATAAAGAAAAGAAATTAGCCATGCTTGAGGAGCAAGAAAACAATCAATTAAACTCTTGGAACAATCTTAAATTAGTTGATGAGGCTACACATGGTTTGATGATGAAACAATTTGAGAAAATTAAGAAGGAGTTAGTCAATGTCTAATCTTATGATTACAAAAAAACAACTAAAACTTTTTAAGTATATTAAATCTTATACTAAAGAAGAGGAGGTACCACCAACTGTACGAGATTGTGCAAAGTATATGGGATGCGTTCATTCTAATGTACATCGTATGCTGCGTTTACTTGAAAGAGATAATTTAATTAAAGTACATCCAGCTAAACCTAGAGGTATAGAAATATTACAATGAAAATCTATAAGAGTAGATTTAGAAAAGAGTTTATCAAAGGTTTGATTGAGGCATTCAATGGAACTGAAGATGTTATTGTTCTAACTATACCAGGACAAGACGAACCTCATGTTGATCAGTACCAAAAATTTTATACAGCTGGTTCATCAGAGCTTTCTAAAATAGAACACAATCCATTGTTCCCACAGAATGTAGAAGTAAGACCTTATGAAGAGTTATGGATAGATACTCACAGAGATAAGATCGAACATCTTTTATTAAAAAAACTAAAGGAGGATACAAGTGGTAACTGATGACAAAAAAGAAATAGATAGATTATCTGAAGAAAGAGATAATCTTCTTACAATAAATAAAGGCCATAAAGATTTAAATGGTGAACTACAAACTAAACTATCTAAAAAAGAACAAGAGGTTGTAGCCTTGTATGAAAATGTAAAATTAAAGGACAAGACTATATCAAGATTGAAGGATAGAATTCAAGAGATAATTAAGCAGCTAGTATTACTCTGTAAATCATGAAACTATTTGTTTTGATTTTATACCTGGGTGTAGGATCTGAATTATATATGATGCATCCGGTCCAGGTTACCGAAGAGCAATGCGAAGATCCATATGAACATAATGTTTTCCAATTTAGAACCATTCTAAACAAGGATGGAGTAGAGCTAGATAGATTTTTTTATTATGATTATGTAGTCTTTGGCAGCTATTGTGCTGGATTAATAGGTGCAATAGAGAACATACCAAACACTTTACCTTTAAATTGAATATAAAGCCTATACAGAAGGATTAGGATTTATACATCCAATCACACAGGCTACCCCTTTAAACTTAATCTGTGAGCCTCTCTGATGGCCTTTTGACTTCGTTTATCGAACACTTCTATCGGATAACAGTTTCTATCACCAAATCCATACTCATTGTTTTTTGTTTGGTAAGATGCAAAGGTTCTTACATATTCTCTACCATCCTCTTCAAAGATGTCATAGACATATGCCTCTGTAATTATTTCTGCACACTTCATATTATGGTAATCGTTCTCACCAGCAATCGTGCTGTCACCAACAATATCAAGCCAGGTTAATTTCTTAAAAAAATATTTTGTATTATTTATGGTAACTGATTTCATTACCGGCCCTGGCCCTTGTACTTCTTAAAACTTCTACGTTTATCTTTATTCATCTTAGCTTTACTTGGGTTCCTTCCGATATTTGTTTTATGGAAGATAGGTTCGTGAGGAATGAATGTTGTAAACTTTTGTTTAGACAATCTTACCATCCCATCTATTGTCTTTATTTAATCTCATGATGTACAGTTTAGGTTGACCATCAATGACAGCTCCTGTTCCAATAACAAATCTCATTTTAAAATTACGAGCATACTCAAATGCTAATGAAGATTGTTTAGTTAAGCAGCCACATTGCATTGACCATATTAATGAAGATGGATTTGAGAAGTATTGTATATTCATCTTACTGTGAAAATGGCCCTGGATTGTGTGAAGGCCATATTGCATAGCAAGTTTTAAACCATCAGCTGCCATGCCATGTGTAGCAAATGCTTTAGTACCATCTGATAATGGTATTGTAATATCATCTACCCATTGCCATCCTGGTCCTACTTCTAAAAAACTATTATAATTTTTTAAGTAAGCTCTTGGCATTCCATGTTTCAATGCTCTTCTATATATTAATGATGAGTGATTAGAATGTAGTAGTGTCATCTCCGGAAAAATTTTTTCTAATTTATGTAATCTTTTTTTAGCAGCAATAAGCTCATCACCAGCTGACATAAGATCTGGATCACTATCATGCATTGATAGGGCATGAGCATCAGCCTCATCACCCATGTTCAAAACAAAATCTGGTTTAATTTTTTTCTTTAATGCTTTTAAAAATGCAAACGCATCTGGATGCTCCCAAGGACAATGGAGATCTGAGATCGTTAGAACACGAGAATATCCTTTAGCCATAAAATTCTTCTTGGACCCATTCTTTTACATTGAACCCAGGGCAATGTGGTTTTTTAGGTTCAACATCAGAGTGTCCAATGATTTCTAAATCATCGTACATACTGTTGAGAGTATTAATTAAATTATGTAATCCAAAAAATTGATCTTCTGTAAAGTTATCACCTCTACCCACCAGGCATATGCCTACTGATTTAGAATTGACAGCTCTTGCATGAGCAGCTTGTACCTTAACATCTCTACCTGGTTCTATCTTGCCATCTCTTTTAATAATATAATGATAACCAACATCATCCCAGCCTCTCTCTTCAACGTGCCATTTACGAATTGTTTCTACACCAATGTCCATATCAGCTGGAGTATCAGCACAATGTATTACAATGTATTTAGTTTCTTTTCTTTCTATCATTTTACTTCCCTTATTATTTTGTTGATATGTAAAGATTTATCTACTTCTAATATTTCTAATTCTACTTCAGCCTGGATACATTTAAATGTAAGTTTACCATTGGTGTTGCGAGTGGCCTCTCTTCGTAATTTCATACAACTAGATAGATTGTCGGTGTACATAAACTCCTCTGAAGTCCTCCAATCATTAGGATCTCCTTGAGAGTTAAACATTAACAATGCAAATACTATAGCTATGCTAGTCATCAATGTGTTCCATTTCTGAGTTTATCAATTATTATTTCTGACTTCTCTAATCTGTCCTCTAAGAACTCTACCTTTAGTCTAAGTTTATTTATCTCTGGCATTTCTTCCTCTACACTTTCTTTTAGTTTCTCCTGGTTGCTGCTGATAAATTCTACCAACATAAACAACTCATTTATTTGTGGAGATACCATGTTACCTTTTGGTACACCCACAATAAACTCATTAGCTTTCTGTAAATCATTGAGCATTAATTTTTGTTCTGTTTCAATTATGTTTAATCTTTCAACAACAGTAAAAGCAAACCAGGCTCCCACAAGACAGGCACTAACTATGCTAATTAAATTCTTGAATGGCATAGACACCGGTGTTTTATCTGAAAGATCTAATCTCCTCATTATTTTTTATCTATTTTTTTTAGCTTATCGAAACTCCTAGCACCGGTCATACCGAGTAAAGCAAACAGAACTGTCATTAGAGTTGAACTATCTAGGGTAGGTAGATCTATTGTTGTACCTCTCATAGCACAGATCCAATTAGTAATTGGTATTACTAAGAACTGAAACATAAAAGCAAACACACACACCCAGGCTAGACAGGGCCTCCACAATCGCTGCACCCATGACAATGCTCCTGTAGCCTGTGCATCAGCTCTATTTATTTTTGCTTGTTCCTTGTCTACATCAACAAGAGCTTTCATTAATTCTTTTTCTAGATCTGCTTTTTGTTTTGCAATTTTATTTTTATCAGGCACCAGGTCCACAGCTTTATTAATTATAGGGAGTAGGGCAGACAATCCTTGTATCATATTTCTGTTCCTTTCAATTTGATTGATTGGTAAGGCACACAAAAAAATTCTATTCTTTGTCCAGGATATTTTTGTACCTCTGTTTTTAATTCATCTACAACTTGAAGAGAATATTGATTACAACTATCGTAATTTGGAAACTTAATTTCACTAGCAACTCTTACGCAGCTCATGCTGCCGAGATCTCCTACGTTAGTTAGTAGGCATAAGGTTCCAATCAACATCCAATTCATTAAATAAATTTTCCAATCTTTAAACCTCCTATTATTATAGAAATTATAGCTCCAATATAGAAGATCACTTTAAGACCACCTCGGCCCATAGCAACTTGCTGCTTTAATTCTACAATGTCTTTGGTATTTTGATCTAGATCTTTGTGGATGTGATCTAACTTTTCGTTGATATGTTTTAGAGTTACACTTTGTACTGTTGCTTTTTTAGTAACTCTTCCCATAGCATAAAATTAGTATTGTAAAGATACTCCTCTAATTCTAGCCTCTTTAGAACCACTAGCTTGATTAGCAAAAGATATTTTATATTTTAAACTTGTTCCTGCTGTGACCGATAAATCATTTACTTTAGCCATCTTAATGCCAGTAGCAAAATCTGGTAAAGCTGTCATTGTAGCAGTAGAATAATTTGAACCACCATCTGCTGAAAGTTGTAAAACTATATCTGTGTTTAATGCGTTTGTTCCAGCTTGATCGGTGTAAGTAATGACAGCACCCATTTTAGAAGTTGATGCTGATGCTGTAATATTAGGACAAGTAAAGTTTCCTGTAGAATTCAAAGTAGTAATAGTTGGTTGTAATCTTGAAGTTGGTGGTGTAAAACTTGCACCAGAATATCTAGCTGTATTTGATATACGAATACTATCCCAATAACTATCTGGTATCGTATGGTTTGTACTTCCATCATAATTTCTGTTGCCAATCCAAAATACACTAGCAACATCACTATCACTTAAATTAATTGAATTATTATTACTACCATCAGTAGTTGCTCGTCTAACACCATCTACATAAACATCAACTGTACCAGCACTAGCATTTGCTACATTAGCAATATGATACCATTGGCCTGTATTAATTGTTCCATAATATGCCTCAATACCATAACCATCAGATTGATGTCTTAAAGTGTTTGTAGGCGAACCTGTAAATTGAAAAATATTTTGTTTTACATTAGAACTATCATTTTGACCAAATAATCCATCATGTGCATTTGTATTACTAACAAGATAAATAAAACATTCCCAAGTCCAATTGACAGGATTGTACCTCCATCTAGAATGGTCAGCTAATGCTAAAAATGCACTACCATTAAAACGAAAACTATTAGTACCAAATTTAGTTTGATTAGTAGAAACAGTAACATTAGTATTAGTAATTGATATACTATTTGATGATTGATCTGTTAATCCTGTGTCAGAATTAATTAAGAATTGACAATTACTATCATCTGATGTTGATCCTGTAGAAACAAATTCACTAGCATTTCTTATTGTATTTGCACCATTTGTATAACCAGAAGTGTCTTGAAATACATCTACATATTGGGAGTTAGTATTAGACGCATTAAGATTTTCTTGTGTGTGTACTCTTAATCCTAAAGTAGAAATATCATTGACAATTTTATTATCATCAAAAGATGTTGCGTGTTGAGAAACATTTGATGCTGCAATACGAGCATCTGCAAAAGTACCAGATGTTATTTTACTTGCAGCTAATGAAGGTATCCTGGCATCTGCTAAAGAACCAGATGTAATTTTAGATGCAGATAAGTTTGGTATATCTGCCTCTGTAAATCCACCACTAATTATGTTTGCAAGATCTCTAGCTTTAGTCATAGGATTTTACCTAAATTATTCTTCGGCTTGTTGATCGCTAGATAATCCAGACCATGCCAACCATTCTTCATTTGTCTTTTCTGATTTCATAGTTTCGTATTGCTCTTGACTTATAGTTTCTTCGGAACGAAAATGAAATTTTCCTTCTGTTGTATAAACTCCATCAAATTTTTTTTTGTTTTTTTGCAATACTGTCATAGGATTTATTTCTGTGTCAGTAATTAATTGATCTAAATTATCTTCTATTGGTGTTTCTTGAAATGTCATTAGTTTTTAATCTCCTGTACTGTCATATGCATTCTTGTGTTATTATTTCCTATTCCATTACCAGCTACTGAACCACCATGATTTCCATTTAAGTAAGAATTATTACCACTTCTTGCACCTAAATTTCTAAATTGAAATGTTTGAGAACCAGATAAACCATTTGTATCTATAAAAGCAAATACACTAGCATTGTCATTATCTGATGAATAACAAGCTGCCATTGAACCAGCAATTAGTGTGCTGCCATGAAATAAACCGGTTCCACCCATTGAGTTTCCACTTACTCCATGTCTTGCTTGTGCATGAATATAGAAATGTGAACTTCCAGCTGATTGAGGTGTGATTGAACATGATAAAGCTAACACACCATTACTTGTAGTTAAGTTTTGTGTGTAACTACTCAAGTCATTTGTAGAACCAACAACATTTGTAGATGATGCTCTTACAGTTTGCAAAGTAGAACCACTTGAAACTTCTGCCCATTCTGGATCGTTAGCACCTTGTTTAAGATAATAACCAGCAGTACCCTTTGGTAGTCTTTCTAAAGCACTTGCACCTTTAAATACCAAGTCACCCCTCGTACTTAATGTACTTGTAAGATCTGTTCCATCAGTACCATTCGTACCAGCTGAACTCATTTGCTGCCAATATGCTGATGCTGATGCTGGGTTTTGATTAGAACCAGCTTGTATAGAAATGTAACTTGATCCAGAATGACTTACTACATCATCTATTGCATAAGTTGTTCCACTACTCCAAGGTCCTTTCCAATTAAATTTTATATTCCCAACTGAAATTGTCGCCATAATTTTAAAATCCTTTCTTAATTAATAAAGTTGTTTTTAACATTTTTATATATAAACATTTAGAGTACACTATATATTAGCTATTAGCCTTCCATTACTTAAACTAAATGTAAATCCTGTTGATGCAAATATTACATCTTCAAAACTATCATAAGTAGCAGCATCAATATTATCAGCTCCTCCACCGGTTGTTACAACTTGTAAAGTATTTGGTACTCCTATTGGTGTATTTGCTTGACCACCCATTCCAGAATGGGATGAACAATAATAGTATAAAGTTGGAGCTGAAGTTGCTACAACTATTGTAACCTGGGTAGATGAATTATGTGTAACTCCTGTTGTGTATTCTGATCCACTAGCATGAGTACCATTTGAAGTCGTTGAAAATTTAAAAGGATGGCCAGATGGATAAGTAAATACATAAGTGTTACCTTCTAATAATTCTAAAGTATCTTGTTGTACTCCATCTATAAAATATTTATTTGAACCACTTACAGATACTACTGTAACTGTTTTGTTAATAGTCGAACCAACAAAAGATTTTTTAAAACCATAAATCTCTGCACTTGATGTGTTAGCCAGGTCAAATCCATTTGCTCCAGCATTAACAACAAGGGCCTTACCAGAGTTACCAGATAAGTCAGATGTAGTTTTTCCTGTACCACCTCTTGCAGATCCAAGTGTGCCGGATGTAATTGCACTAGCAGCTATATTAGCAACATTGAATGTACCAAAGGCAACACAATCTACCACATCCCCATTTGCTAAAGCCGATGCGAATACTAAACTATTTCCAGATGTTACAGTTACGTCTGTTCCATTTACTTGCTTAACACCATTTAAATATATATCTATAAAATTCGGACTATATACAAGGGCTGTTCCAGCATCATCATTTCCACTTACTGTTGTTGGAGTTCCAGATATTGTAAATGTAAATCTTGCAGATGTACCATTTATAGATGAACCAGCATTTTGCCATCCACTTGATGACGAATAGACTTTAAGTTGGTTTGAAGATGTATCAAAAAAAAGTTCTCCTCCATCCAAAGCTGAACCATCTGGATCTTGAGTTGGATTAGAAGATGCAGCTCCAAGATAGATACCAGCAAAATCAGATATAGCAGATAAGTTTGATGCTACTTGATTTATGTTTGCTAATGCATTGTTTACATTTGTAATATTTGTATTTGCAGCAGATACAGTATTTATATTAGTTGAGTTAGAATTAACTGTGTTGATCGCTGCTAAATTACTATTAACAGCATTGATAGCTGTTGCAGCTCCAGATACATTACCTAAAACTGTACCACCAATATTTGCTACTGATGTTAGATCAGATGCAGATACTCCAGATAAATTTGTGATTTGTGTAGATAGACCAGCTACAGTTGTTATGTTAGATGCAATCCCAGCAGCAGTTGTAATATTACTTGCTATAGCACCAAGAGCTTGAACCTCTGTACTTATTGCAGATAGTGTAGTTAATCCAGCAGTTGTTGGTCCTAATATTAAAGAGGTACCATTACTGTCATAAGCTATAACTTTATCTGCATTGTTTGATGCAGTTGCATCATAAGGAAAATATATTGGGCCACTTGTTCCTGTTCCTGTAACTGTTCTAGGAGTAGTTGGTTTTAATTGAACAGATCTATCTGAAATTTCTTTTAATTGTTGTTGTCTAATAACGACATTATCAAAATCAGTTTCAAGAGCAGCTGGTGTAATAACTTGGCCTGTACTAAATACTGATGTTCTAGATAATGGTTGGTCACCAATGATAGTAATTATATCGCCAGAACTTGGTACATTACCAGAGGTAAAAGTTATTGTTCCTGTTCCATCTGCATTAAGGGATGTATTATAATGAGTAGCCTCTGTTAAAAGAGTATCATTTTTATATACCTGGGTTTCAGATATAGCATTAACTTGAAAATTAAATGTATGAGAGGATTGTCCACTTGATGTGTACTGTACTCTTCTTGCTGTATCGTTTACGTTAAATGTTGCCATATATAATTCCTATGCTTATGTTATCGTTTTGTATAGTAGAACAAAAAAAAACCACTATCTTTTACCTTTCTCATTTACTCTCTGTTTAAGTAATTCTACCTTGTCATTAAAGGTTGGATTGTCTGCTAAAAATTTTTCTATAGCTAATTGTTTTCTATTATTAACAATATCTTTTAATGCTTGAAGTTTATCTCCAGGCAACATCTCTTCCCAATCATCATCATTATCTATAAGATCTAACATCTCATCTAGCATTATACCTTCACCATCAATATCGCTATTCATGTATTTAATAATTCCTTTGTATTCTTGTGATGTTAATGGAATGCCACCAATAAATGCTTTTGGCATTGGTATGCCTAAACCTAATTTTACTAACCAATCATCAACTCTATTGTATTTTTCTTTTGTTGTTCTTATTGGAGAAAATACATTCATCTCTGGACCTTGCATTTCTTCACCCCATAAAGTAACTCTAACTTCTAATTCTGGATTAAAGAATGGTGATTGATGCATTGCTTTATTAAATTGTTTATAGAATGCTCTTATAGGAGCTGGTATATCTCCATCAAAATTTTCTCTCCACCAGGATGCCTGGTCTGTTGTAATCATTGTATCATAAATTTTTGGATCAGAATGTTTTGTTAAGTAATTACCAAAAGTACCTAGAGGGTTAACACCAATACCAACTGTAACTTCAGTTAATTTTTCTATAATATTTGTTAAAGATCTTGTTGCCATATTTTCTGGATCTCCATAACCAGGTTGGAATATTGCACCAAGCTCAGTTATACCTTGAGCAAATGGCTGCTGCATAATGTAAGGGAAGATAGATGCTAATCCAGCCTTGAATAAACTTTCCATATCATTTGCAAAATTAGGATTTTCGTATTGTCCTGGTCTACTAGACATATAAGCAAAGTCAGCTGAGATAGCTAATAAAGAAGATACAGGATCAAATCTTGCATAAGAAGTACACTCATACAAACCATCTTCACCCATAACGCATATTGAGTAGGGTTGTAATCCTTTTCTCATAAATGCCTCTCTCTCTGCTTTTCTTGTAGGCATCATTCCTGTAATCATTGTTCCTTGATCTGAAACATTAGCTCCATAAGCCATGCTACCAAATTGATACATTAGAGTAGCACCAGCTGATAGTTTTGCTATAGCTAGTTGTTGAGCTTTTTTTCCATTTTTACCAGATATATTTTTTCGTACATCTGGAGATAGCCAGGCTAAAGCTGGATTTCTTTTATTACTTTCAAAGAAAATATTCATAATAGTTTTGTAAAATGGAACAAACATTTTCATCTCTGGTACATTTAAAATACTTTGTAATTTAGAAAATACACCTGGAGGTAAATCTTTTTGGAAAGTACCTTCTAACATACTCTCTTGTATTTCTTTAACAATAGAACTATCTGGATCTGCTAGTGTTTGTTTGTAAACATTTTCAGCACCCTTAATATCACCTGGAAAGTCTTGTACATATTTGTTCATCTTACTTGTTGCTATTCTTTCTAGCTCCATTTGAAATATAAAACCTTTCATCATTTCATCTTCTGCTACTAATAATCTTCCAGGAAATCTTATCATTGGACCAGCCACATACTCAAAGAAACCACCAAGAGCTGTGTCTTGATATTTACCAGCTAAACTTTTTGATATAGCCTTATCTTTTCTAAGATCTAATTTTGTTGTAACACTTTCTCCAGATTTAAAAGCACTATAAGCATTTCCGATTGCTAACTTAGATCCATACCTAAATGATTTAATCATCGCAAAAACTTCATTAAACATGACACCATCAGCAGATGACAAACCTGGTATTTTATTTAAACCAGCTGCTATTCCATACTCTGCTATTCTAAGTGTATTAAATGTAATGTTACCAGCAATGTTTACTGTGTGTGTAATAGGTGACATCAATCTAGTGTTAATCCAAACCTCTGCCCAGGCATCTCTTAGTTTAGTTACAATTCCATCTTTAGCAAATTTAGATTTTTGATGAGGTTCTAATTGTAAATATGCTTGTGCAATTCTTTGTGCAGAAGTAACATCATTAGGATCTACGTTCATATCTTCTAAAATTTTACCTAACTCATCTACAGCCTCTAGTTTTGGAGTATCCATTTTAGATACAATACCAAGTGTTCTACCACTTTCAGATAATGCACCAGCTGTTTGTGAAAATAAAGATCCATATAATGCAAACGTTCTATAAAATAATTCTACATCAGCTGCTGTTGCTTTGTCTGACAAAACAATATTAGCAAGTCTATCTACCTCTGCTCTTGCTATAGATACTTCCACAATAGCTCTGTAAGCAAACTCAGCATTAAATGGTTCACCTTCTTTTCTTTTTAAAATTTTCATATAGACATCATTTCTGCCATACTTAGAGGCAGCAGCTGCTATTTCTTCCATTGACATTTTTCCTCGTTTAGCAATTTCAATGTTATCTTTAAAAATAGTTGCTACAAAATCTTGGAACGTTGCTGTGTTTTTAAATAAATTTGGATGATCTAATTCTCGTAAGGTAGTTTGCAAAGATCCTTTTTTAATCTTTAATTTACCCATTTGTAAATCGGCCATAGTTTCTTCAATAATTTTTAACTCATCCTCGTTAAATTGTTTGAAGATTATGTTTCCTGTTCCTTCCTCAACAACAAACATTTTGTTGTCTGGAACTTTAGTAGATAAAATTTCGTTTTGTTTTTCTTGGGCCTCTTTTATTGTATCGCCATGAGTTTTATCTTTATAAGTTGGTGGTTCTTTAGGTTTAGGTATTTTTTTAGGAAATAAACTTGCGTATAAAACTTCTTCTTCTTGATCTTCTACTATTTTAGTTTTTTGTAATACTTCATCTTCTAAAATAGGTTGATCATTGTTACTGTTACCAATAACTTCATTTTCTTGTGGAGCTATATCTTGAGCTATCTTATCTAATTTTTTATTTAAAAAAGAATTATCTTGGTTCTCTATAGTATCTATAGTGATATCTGGTTTTGACATTATTCCACTCCCTCATTAACAAGAGTAGAATTGTTTTCTATACTTGCGTTGATTTCTTGGTTGTTGATTTTTTTGCTTTCAACATTACTAACATCGCTTTGTGAAAAGCCTCCTTCGATGTCATTGGCTTTTTTTGCAATGATTGTTTCTGCTGCGTCTGCGTAACTTTTTGGTTCACTCTTAACTCCTAGTTTTGTATATAATCCTTGCTCAAAGTACCATAAAACAGCTTGTGTGTCACGAGCATTTAATTTGATACCCATAGTGTTTTCTAATTGTATTCGTATTTGTTCAATATAATTATCCATAATTTCTCGTTCTGAAAGATTTCTTGGTTGATCAGCACTTGCTTTTGTACCATCTTTTTTAATTGTATAAACGTTACCAGATTTTCTATTAAAGCCTCTAGTAAACCAAATATCTGGAACAGCCTCATCAGAAGTACCCATTAAGCTCTGCATAAATTTACTTACTTTAGGACCAAACATATCAGCACCATAAATTTCTTTATCTAATGCACCAGATATTGGTTTCATACCATATGATTTTCTTAATTTATTTAATGCTCTTCTTGTAGTTGGAGTATGTAGGAATTCTAAGAATGCATCTAATCCATTTGCATCAACATACTTTTGTACAAATTCTATTTGGCCTTTTAAGTGAGATCTTTGTGTCCATCCTTTTTCTTCACCTATTTCAGCTCTACCTAATTTAACCATTACATCTTCTGAATTACGAAGGCTGTTAGGATTAGTAAGAGGGAACTTTCCTGTATCTAAATAAATATCTGCAATCTGTGCAGCTACTTTAAAATCCATTCCAACATTTTGTCCTGGAGAGGCAATAGCAGTAAAGAATACAACTAAATCTTTTATGTTATCATTACCTTTAAATTTTGGATTTATTTCATCTAGCTTTTCCATCGCTATCTTAATATCTTTGTCGTACCATCCAGCTCCGGTAATTTTTTGATCTAATTGGTAAGTTACTTCTTTAACACCCTGGTCTACCATTAATTTAAAATCATCTGGATTTGTAATATCTAGTTTAGGAGCTTGATCAAAATGATTTATTATATCCTCAACTTTAACTTTATTGTTTATTCCTGTACCAATAATAACCGGTTCAATACTATCCATAATCATAACAGTATCAAATTTTTCTGGTCCTTCTAATTCAGCCTTGTAAGAAAAAGTACCTTCATCAATTTCTTTTGCTAAAGGTCCATCTGGGTTCATAGCAGATCCACCAGATAAATTAATGTTGTTGTTTATTTCTTCAACTATTTCTGGTTGTCCTTTTATACCTTTAAATAGTTTAGTAAGTAACATTATGCCTTCACCTAATGGTCCTAATGCACTATCACCTATAATAGCTTTCATCTTTTCTTTAAAAACTGTATCTGCATTGTATTCAGTTTCTGGTGTAGCAATGTAATTAAATATTTCTTTACTTAAACTTTCAGCTTGTGTTGTATCGATATCAAACATTTGAGCAATAAATCCTGTAAAGTTAGGATCTAGAGGAACTTGAGCTGTTCCTACTGTTGCTGCCTCTGCTGCTAATGCTCTACTAATAAATGGCATAACACCTTTTGCTTTTATTAATGTATTAAATAATTTGTAGTAGCCAAGACCTGGAGTTAAGAATTGAGATATACCTTCTGCAAATCCTCCAGCTAATGTTTCTGTTTCACCTATTCTTGGATAAACTTCTTTAGCAAAGAAATCACCAAACTTTTGTACAGATCCTTCACTAGCAAGATCTAACTTTTCTAATGTTGCTAATCCTAAACCACCAATACTTTCTACAAGTTTAGTACCACCTCTAGCTATACCGGTTCCAATTTCATTATTATATTTTAAAACAGTATTACCTACATCTTTATATGTTTGCATAGTGTTTGTTGCGTAGTCTTTTATAGATTGAAACATATTTTTTTTTTCATTTTCAAATAATACATAACCATCTTCAGTTAATTTAAATTCGTTATCGCTATTTTTAAATTCTAGATAATTTAAATATTTTTCTTCTAATGATGACATTATTCTGTAAGCTCCTGTAAGGCTGTTTTGTAATCTTGTAATTCTTCAATAAATTTATCAATAAAATCATTTGTAATAGGTTGACCATTTATTCTTGGTCTTTGAAAAACCTCATCTCTTATTCCTGTTCCCATATCAAATTTATCTTCAATTAATTTACCATCATCAAATTCTTTTAACTCTTCCATTTCAGTAATTAGTCTATCAACACCTTCTGGAGTTTTTAAAAATTCTTCAGTATAATTATTATGACTATAGGCTCCACCATCTTCAGTTTGATAATATTTTTGTAAATATGGTTTCCATATTTTAGAAGATAATTTAAATTCGCCAGACGTAATATTTTTTTTAAGGTCTTTTGCATCTTGTTCTTTTAGTTGTTTTGTTTCTACACCTTGTGTTAATCTTAATGCCTCATTAGTTATATCTTGAGCTGTTGCATCTGGGTTAGATCTCATAAAAGCAAGTAACTCATTTGATTTTTGTCTATAGAGATTAGCAGCTGCTTTATCTTTCTTAGACATATTCAACATACTAGCCTCAGAATAACCAAAGGCATTACGCATAATTTTTTCACCTTCAGTAAATTTTTTAGTTTTTGATACTTCTAGATCTGCATCTAATTTTATCTTTTGTTCTTTTGTTATGTATCTAAGATCATAAGCCTGTTGTATTTTGTCATGTGTAAGATCTTTTGTAATTGTTAAATCATCTTGTAGATCTATAAATCCTAAACCATCATCTGTAGTATCTTTTGTAAAATCACCATCATGTTCGTCAGCATCTAACTTTTCAGATAACTCTATGTATAAATCTTTATCAAGTAGCCTTGCCTCTTCTACAATTAATTCTGCCTCATTAAAGTTACCATCAGCTCTGGCATTGTAATATCTAAATTTAATATCTTCTACTTCATCTTTTTTATCTATTGTTAATGATTTATCATCATCTTCGGCAGCATTAATAATACTTGTTTTCCATTCTTTTACTTTAGATCTAAATTCTTTTTGTTTATCTTCTGGTAAACTCTCATATATTTTTTTAAGATTTTCATACCCACCAAAGTTACCATTTTGAACTTGTTTATAAATTTGATTTGCATGATTAGTACCAGCTTTATAATTTATTGGCTTATCAACATACTCACTAAATAAAAAGTTTGTTTTTTCTCTTATTACTCTTGCATCCCAATCTTTACTCCATTGTAATAATTTTTCTGGAGATATATTATTTGCAACTAATTCTGCCTCTATAATTTCTTTTTTTCTTTTAAGTAGCTCATCTAGAGTTAGTTTTATTTCTTTACCATCTTGATCTAACAAAGCATTGCCTTCACTATCTAAAAATCCTTGTTCAGCTCCACCTTTTATAATGTCTGGTATAAGATCTAATGTGTCATTACTATATCCTAGGACAATAGCATCTTGCATATTCCTATGATCTTTTAATAATTTATCTGAGTAAGAAGTTAGGTAAGTGTTTGCAGTTGATGCTAGTTTAGCATTTGCTACAATACTAGCCTCACCATCAACATCTAATAAACTTTCTGTGTATCCTTCTACAATAGCATTTAACTGAGCTGTGTATGTTTCAAGATCCATGTTACTTACATAGGCTTGAGTTTTAAGATCTGAAAAATCTTTTTGAGCTTTCATTGTAATTTGTGATGTAAGTAAATTTAATTGATTAACTCTTATTGCTTGTCCATAAGTAGTGTTTTTATTACCTTGTATTAATTTATTTTTTTCTGCTGGATTAGCATTTAAGAATTGATCAACAGATACAGGATTTTCTGCTGCATATTTTGTTCCTTCATCTAGCATTTGTTTGTCTAATTTTTTTAAAGCAAAATCATTTACAATATCTAATTTTCTACTAAGGTCATCCATACCAGCAGCCATAACTTTAAATTGTGGAAATTGCACATTAACCATTGCACCACTTTGTAGATTACCTCTGTATTTAATTCTTTCTTTTGCCATTATCCTTTTTCCACATCTGTTGTTGTTGGTTTTTTATCAAAGATACCGGTTGTACTTGCACTTGCAATATCAGTACCCAGGCCAAAGATAGCATTCATGTAACCCATCTTCATTGCTTGTTTACCGGCTATTTTATAATTATTAAATGCAATGATACCTAGGTTTTGTGTTATCTCCTGGTTAATAGCAGCAATAGAAAAATCTTCTGCTCCTTCTCGTATAGAAACAATTTGTGAAGTTAAAACAGATCCTTCATTTGTTAAAGCACCACCAGCTGCACCTCTTGCTATAATAGTACCTATTGCTTTATTAGTTTCTTTTAATACCTCTACACCTTTTTCTTTGTACTCAATTTTTCTTTCTTTAAATTGTAAGTTAGATAAATCTGCTTGTGCCTCTAAGGATGCTCTAGTAGCTGCTGCTCCATATACTGTTGCATAAGCCTTACCTAAACTAGCTGCTACCATGATGACAGCATAAATTGGATTTGCCATTATTGTCCTACACTCACTTTGTACTCAATCCCTAATAGTGTGAAGAATAGGGGAGCTGATTGACTAAATGTTAGTTGTCCTTCACGATCATAACCTAACATTGGTTTTCTTCTTTTTTTTCCTGTAAAAAAACTTGCTGCTGTAAATGCAAATTCTTTTGCATCTAAAGTTAAATTTTGTGAAAGATAAACTAATGCAGTTGCATCAAGTATTCTTTTCTTTTGACCAATAATATTTCCACTTGGTAATTTTAATTCTACCGGCATTGTTTTAATTGTAGGTGTATAATTTAAACCTATCTCTACATAAGTAGTAGGAATGCTATCTAAAGTAATTCCACCACTAGAAACAACTTTGTCATTTTGCATTCCATCATCAACAATTACTTTTACAGTTTTTCCTTCAAGATGAGCTAATCCTGTTACAGAAGTTGAGTTAGGCTTACTTCCTCCAGATAATAAAGTTGCACTATCTGTTGTGTTGTCATCATTTAAAGCCTCAACATAATATTTTGTTGCTGAGTTAACTGTTCTTTTATTAACACAATAAACTGTATCTACGTCTACTCCAACATTTACAAACTCTCCATCAGTAATAGATAGAGAAGGAGCTATAACATTTTGACCTCTAAGAATAGAGTAGGTTGCCAAGGTACCATCAGTATTACATAACAATAATAAATCACCATCATCAGTAGATGTTGCTTTTCGTAAAGCCATGTCAGTAGGATCAACAAGTAAGTGAGATGATAATAAAGAAATATTATTTGATATGTAAGATAACTCTACATCACTAAATAAAAATTCTCTTAATGACTTACCAGATCTTTGAATAAACATTGTACCACTTTCAGCCCCCACAGGCTTGATACCTTCTTTTGATCCTCTTTTTGTAGCTCCTTGTATAACAATGTTATTGGGTGTGATTGGATCTAAATCTGATTGAGGTAGAAAAAATTCTCCACCTTTAGTAAAGAGTTGTAAATCTCTTCCAGAAAACATTCCTGTTATTGCATTAACTTGTCCGGTGTTTAATGTTATTTCAATAGCATCATCATCTAAACTTTCACCTGGATTAAAATCAAAAAATCTTGCTACTCTAGATGCGAATACTGTGTTCGGTCTAGACTTAGAACCACCAAAATATAATCTACCTTCATGGAAGGTAACTGTTCTAGGATACCCATAAGTTGCTGACCATACATCTACATAGTCAACTTCTAAAAACCAAGATCCACTAGCAATAGCAGTTGTATTAAAAAATGGTATTTCAACAACAGCCTCTACAACTGTAGAACTATCAAATCTTGTTATTCTAGCTCTACCAATTCCATCTGCTGCCTCAACATAATCGTGAACATTACTAGATGCAAAAACTCCAGAGGATGCAGTTAAAGTTATATTACCATCTACAGCACTAGGTGTTAATGTAGCTGAAGGATTTGATGTTGATAAACTAAATGCATACTTTGGTATAAACTCAAAACTAATATCACTAATGGTCCAGGCAGTATGAGATCCACCTCTAGTAATTTTTTTAGGAGCCATATCTTCTTGGACAGCAATTAAGGTATCAGCAGATTGAGCATAATCCATTGTCTTAATCATTGTAGAAGTAATAGTCGTTACTAAATAATCATTACCAGAACTATTAATATTAGTTTGTAAAACTTTGTCTTTGTAAATGTACATTCTATTATGCACAAATAACAACATATAACTTTGTGTAGTTGAAAATTCAAAAGGTACTAAACGACATCCATTTTGAGGATTAGCAGCAGAAGGGATCTCTGATATAAATTGTAACCCAGGTCTACGAGTTGCACCACCTTGTGGCTGTATTATAACATTACGAGCTTGTTCTAATGCATTGTAATATTGATTAATATCTATTCTTGATCTTAACAAAGGATCTATTTCCCCTGTTGTAAAATTTGATTGTATAGTTACAGCTCTTGTCATTACCTAACATCAGTTAATGGAAACTCATGTATTGAATAAGAAGTTTTACCTCTACCATCAGCATTAGTAGCTTGTCGAAAATATCCTCCTCTACCACTTTCAGATGGAGTACCTACAGCTATGTTTTTCCAATAATCTGCCTTTGTTGTTTGATCTGTTACCGGTTCTGCTAAATGCCAAGCCATCATGTAAACAAGTAATTGTATAAAGTAAGATGGCATTAATCCTTCGGTTACAGCACTTGTTATATAATCAATGTAAATTTTATTTTCGTTTGTAAAGATTGCTGGACCAGATGAAGTATACTGTAATTCATAACTTGTAATTGGCATAGATCCTGTTGCATCTGTGTTGTAAACTTGAAAAGGTTGACCAGCTACAGCAGTAGAAGGTAAATCAAATCTGTAATCCCATTCACCTAATGGTGTTGTTGAAGATTTACTTAATTGTAATTTTGTCAATGCAAAACTCCAAGGATACATTGATAGAGTTTGTCTTTTAATTGTTTCGTAAATATTATTACATACAGCAGCAGCATCGTTAGATGTATCAGAAAAAGAACTAATAGTATCTGAACCTAACAAATTTAATGCCTGGTTGCAGATTGTTATATTTGTATCACCACTTGCCATATAAATTCCTAATTAGGAAGAGGCCCACTTAGGGGCCTCCTCACATTTATTTATTAGTCTGCGTCAGCAACAGTAATAGCTGTTCCATCAGATACATCCACTACTCCAGATGCATTTGATAGCACTACTACTAAACTAGCAGTAGGTGTATTACTATCGTACACATAAATTAAATCACCAACTTTTAAACTATCGGATGCTGAATTAAAGTATCCGGAAGTATTAACAGTTGCGATTGTATCAGCTGATTTATAACTCCACATTTGAGGAGCATTACCAGCTTTTGATTGACCACCTATTGGTTGTAGTCCTAATTGAGCATAAGCCATAATTTATATTCCTCTCCTATTAGCTTTCGTCAGCAGTTATTTTTACAATACCTTCGTCATCGATAGCTACAGCACCGGCACTAAACATTGAATTAACTAGGAACGAAGTTTTCTCCGGTACATAGTTGATCTCTGTTTTTTGAGCCATGTTAGTAGCCATACCACACGCACTTCTATGGAAAGCAAAAACACTTCTGTCATTTGTTGATAATGGTAAACCACCTTCATCTCTATCACCTAAGACATAAAACTTAAATCCTAGAAATGTATTGATCTCACCACTTACTAATGCTTTGATGGATGCAAAGTCACTTGAAATTGCTCTCTCATCACCTAATAGACCAGCTAAGTTATTAGCATGGACTACAATATGCCTGTCATCAAAAGGAACGTTTTTAGCATCAAGAGCTTTTTTAGCTGCTATTAGCTTACCAACATTCAAGTTTGAGTTTGCTGCACTACCACTTGTAACAACATTTTTTGCTACTGTGCTAGGTGATGATGCTCCATTTAAAGCATCGATTATTAATTGGTCCATTCTTCTACCGATAGCTTTCGATACTACTTGAACCAACTCTGATCTTTCATCAAAGTTTACTTTTGCTTGATGGAAGATGTCAGAATACTCAGCTGCATTGTAATCACTCATACTTGCAGTTACTTGAGAATAAGTAACATTAAGAGGGGTTACATCAGTTTGTGGTATTCTGGCTGTCGCTGTACCTTTCCCTAATTTTGGGAACTTGTACGTTTGCCCTGTTACACCTTGTCTTAGCCTTACACATGAAAGTAAAGAACTTTCACTTTGGTATGCTTGTTTTACCTCGGCATCGAAAAGTGTGACAAAAGCATTTGTTATTGATTGTGCCATATATCACTCCTTTGTTTGTTTAACACATAGTTTTTTCTTAACTCAGTTGTCTGGTAAAAAAGCCAGGCTGACAATTTGGTGTAGTTGCTCACCAGCCAGAAGGCCAAATAAAAAATTTCGGTTATCTTCAATTCGGAACTTAATCTTTTTTTTACAAAATGTAAATACCCTTTAACAAATTATATTTGACCGGTATCTGTAGCAGTACCAGGAAAAGCTCTTTCAAATTGTTTCTCTACTTTAGCTCTAAATCCTGGATCTGTTTTGTACTTAGGATCTGCAACTAAAGCAAATAACTCTTCTCTTGAAGGCTGTCCATCTACATCTGTTGGAGCTGTAGGTATTGTTTGTTCACCATAATATTGTCTAATTTTATTTATTGCATTAATACCATCAGCAGTAGCAGTAAATATTTTACCTTCTTCAAAATCAGTTTCTGACCAAATACCTTTAGCTACTAAACCTTGCATCCAGGTAACAGTACCTTTTACAATTTGATCTGCATTAGGTCCTAACTGTTGTTTCTCTGCTGCAACATCAATACTATCTTCTTGTTCTTGTGCTACTGATAATTCTTTAAACTTATCTACTAGCTCATTAAAAGCACCTTGTGTTGGTTTGTATTTATTAGACCAATCTAAAAAGAATTGAGATAACTCATCATTATCTACATCTACATCTTCTAATACTTCTAAATCATACTCTTTAGGAGCTTTGTGTTTACCCATAGAAAATTGTTTTTGTAATTCACTAAAAGATTTATTTAGATCTTCTGTTTTTATTTCACCATTTTCTTTATCCCAAAATTTATCTTCTAACCATTCTGGTTTTTCTGCTGCATCAGTTTTTGTTTCTTTTGTTTCACTAACGTTTTCTTGTTGATCATCTACTTTATGAGGTACAACATTATCTTCTGGATTTTCTACTTCTGGTTCTGTAGCTGGTGCATCAGAAGTTAAACCATTATCATTTATTTCTTCACTCATTTTTCGCCCTTTCCATTCTCATTATAATATCTCGGATAACAGAATTCTGTCCTTCTCTTGCAAAACCAAAAGATGTTTCAGATCCTGGTACCCATGTTGGTTGATTTAATGTTTTAGATTTTAAATGCTCTAAAACTTTTTTTCCTTCTTCGGTATCAAAGGTTCTAGCATAGGCTTTATCTAATTCAATTTGATCGTCTTTAGATTGAATGCCAAGTGTTTCTATTCCTTCCCATCCTGGGGTATTAATATCTGCCACTATGCTTTAACCTCTTCTTCCAAAGCCATAGCTGGTTCTTCTGGAGGAGGAGATTGAGTTTCTTGTCCAGGAGGTTGTTGTTGCATCATCGCTTGATTTTGCACCATAGCCATAGCTTGTTGTTGGATCTGTTGCTTTTCTTCTTCAGAGTTTCTTAACTTAGCAGCAATGCCAAGTTTATCTCCTACGAAAGCAGCAATCGCATCCGGTTTTATTTCAGCCATCCCACCTGGGCCTAATGAGTTTGCAATTTGGAAGAATTGCATAACTTCATTCACCTCATCCAAGTTTTGGGCCTTGGCTAAAGGTGATATTGGTACAACTTTAACTTCCAAACCATCTATCTTTAGAGGTAGTTGTATCAAACCTTTTTCATCCATTATCTGTAAAGTACGTCTGATAATAGGAACCATTGTTTCTGTAATTAATCTTCCAAAAGCAGCTCCCATGTTTTGAGCTAACTCTTTCATTCTTTCTACAATCTCAGTTGCAGATCTAGCACTCATGTTATCTGGTGGAAGAGTATCGTCTAATAAAGTTTTTTTAATATTCATTCTTAAATCATTAATAACAATTTGAGATACATTAAAATCACCAGCTCTTGGAAGAGGGGCCAATGATGCACCTTGAGGCCCACCATTTCTAGCTACAGGAATAATTGCACCTGGAGTAATTCTAATGTTGTTTGGATTTAATACACCATCATCAGCTGCTGTATAAATTCCAGAGATTGCTAATGATGCATTCTTTAATAATAATTCTAAAGTTTTATTTAATGTTTTAATATCTGGAATTGCTGTAACTAGAGGACCTCTACCCATAACTTCTCCAGGCACTTTCATATATCTACTTACTACCCATGGACTTTGATCCATTCTTCTAAATACTAATTCGTGATTAGTTTTTTCATGTATAACATGATAACAATAATCTTTTCTTTGTGGATCTACTAACACAGCCTCTAATAATTCTATTTTTTCTTGAGGTTTATCTTGTATTAATCTTTCTAAATCTGATGAAATTTTAGCATCTGGAAATTGTCTTTTAATTGTATCAGCTGGTATTTTTAATTTTCTATAAACATTATCAACTGTACCATTAGGTCCTTCTTCAATAGCAATTAAATATTGAGGAACAGGAGTAAATGTAATTGGATTTAAATCATCTCCAGGTTGGATTAACATAGCAGCTGTACCTACCGAAAGATCAAGAAGAAATTCACCGATGGCTAAATCAAAATTACTCTGGCGAAGAACAGAAAATAATTTATCTAAATATAAATCGAGAGCTTGTTGAGTTTCTCCTCGTCTTTCTTCCGGTATATCATTCCCAGGTTCTAACCGGCACCACTTTTTATAGGGAGGAAATAGACCGGATTGTATTCTATTAGCGAACCTTTGAACAGAATGAATTGCTGTACTATCGAAAACTCTAGACATTTTATTTTGTCCAGGAACGTTTCCTTCGTAATATCCATCATAGAGATTTCTTTGTGGTAATGCATATTGATAACATTCCTCATAGATTGTTCTCCAATTATCTTTAGCTGCGAATGCTTGTTTAGATCTTTTTGAAACTTGTTGTGCTTGTAAATGCATTATGCACTAGCCTTATTGTTAGCAGCAAAACTAGCAGCTGCTTGTTTATTTGCAAAACCCCATTTTTTTAATGCAAGTTTTAATCTAGTTGGTTTACCATCTTTCATTAAAGGTCCAGGTACTTTTGAAAATCTGGCAGCGAAAGAAATTCTTCTTCCATCTTTACCAGATGATTGTGGTCTTTTAACACCAAACTTTTTTCTACCAGCATCATTTAAACCACCACTTGGATCTTGAAATCTTTTTGCTACCATTAAAAAATAACTCCCCCTAAAACAAAAGAGATTAGCATAGCAGTAATAAACCACTTATGTTCTTTAGCTCTTCTCTTCCACTCTCTAGGAGTATGTCCGAATATAATCATGTTATGCCTTTTTGTTTTTTTTTGCAGCAGCTATGATATCACCTCTAGTAATTTTTTTCTTGTCACCATACTGTGCTGCAAGATTTTTATTTTTATTAGTAGGTTTTTTTTTCATTTTCATTTTATACATTATGCAACCAATCCTTTCTTACGTTTTCTTTTTGGAAATCCAGCTTTCATATTCGCATAAGCCTCATCGCTTATTGTTGATTTAGATTTAGGTTTTGATGTACCAGATTTTTTTTTCTTATTAATATTATAGTACAAACCTTTCTTAGCCATTTTGCCAGATTTAGTTTTATGGTATCCTTCTTTAGCCATTACTCATCCTCCTTCTTTCTTTCTTTTTGACACTCACAATCTTTTTGACATTCACAAGATTTTTTTAAAATAATAAATCTAGGATTTCTTTTATACTCTGGCATTCCTCTATCCATCTATGCTGCTCCTAGTTTATTTTTTCCTGTACCAGATGGATTTCTTACTCCTGTACCTAATGCTGCTGTATCTGTAAAATCTCCAACTAAGTTAGATCTAGATCTTCTTGATCTTTTAAATTTTTTTGAAACTAATTTTTTACCCTCGGCTGCTGTTTCTTTAACAACTTCTTTTCGTCTATCTTGTATTGCAGATGTTGCTGACGCAGCTGGTGGTTCTCCACCTATGCCTGTAACTCTAGAAACAGCTTTTTTAATTATTTTTACCGGTGATCCTCCCATTATGTGTACCTACTTCCTGTGTCCATTGGATTACGATCAATACTATCTGAAGGTGTCATGTTGTTTGTTACTCCTAAAGCTGGAATATTATTTTCATCAGAAAATAGTAATCTAGATTGTGTTCTTCTAGATCTAGATCTTGCTGCTAATCTTCTTTTTTCTTTTTTTTCATTAGCATCAGCTCTAGCCTCTCTCTCATCTAGCAACTTATTATTTTCTGCCACTTGTTTTGGTGGTTCATATTTTGGCATTTTGAATAATGATCCCATAGTTTTAAAAGTACCTCGCAAACATTTTATAATCGGAACCATCGACACCATAGTGTTTTAAAATTCCTTCTTCTTCAAAATATATGCTTTTTATCCATTTGAGAGCAGAAACATTTAAAGAACTTACAGTTACTTGTAATCTTTTTAATTTTAAATCATCAGCAACTAATTTCATGAACTGTAATGCACCTTTATGAAATTTAATTTTATGTTCTGAAATTTTATTTTTATCAGGGATCAACCATAACTCAGCAACTCCAGACCAATAAGGAACTACTCCAAAACAAAGCATAGGCTTACCATCATCAATAACACAGTATCCATAACCTTGTTCAGCAGCTGCATCCATGTATGTTGTGTAATTAGGCTGTGATAAATTTAGTTTATCAAACTTATTAAGATCCATAATATTAAACAAGTAGGACCTAAATGGTATGACACTAATCTTCGTTCCCTGGACTTTGAATATCTTTTCTAATGTTTGTAGTTTCATCTATTTCTTCTGCTGTAGCTCTTGTACCTGGCTGGTGTAGAACTAAACCTTTCCATTTATCATCTTCTACTTCTATAATTTTTTCTTCTAGCAAACTCATTTCACCGATCTGCCAAACCTTAATTAAATATTTTTTGATCATGCAAATATATCAAAATCTGCACTAGCTACTGA
>CAACVC010000049.1_pt1 | contig 25028 bp, 31 predicted proteins | sample 2381761 | NCBI WGS metagenome assembly CAACVC01 (sample SAMEA5211966, study PRJEB30684) | marine metagenome | biome: Marine; feature: Epipelagic; material: Water | collected 2015-10-15 | depth 45 m
AATAATTTAAATCTTCAGGTGTACCTAACCCCCACATTTCTTTAACATCAAAAGTTCTTATCGCTTTTCCATCTTCAATAGCTTCATTAAATACCGGACATACGTAAAATTCATTATTTACGCGAATGTTTTTATTTATCATTTGTTCTGCATATTTAACAAAATCACTACCCTTTTTCCAATAATAAAAACCTATAGTTGCTATGTTTGATATAGGATTTTTTTCTGCTACTTCAGTTACTAAACCTTGTTTATTTACTTTAGCAAATGACCATTTAGGATGAGTTGCTTCAAACGTTACAATACCACCATCAGCATTTGTTTCATTCATTTTATATAAAAATTCATTTGAATCCCATTCTACAAACTGATCTGAATTAGCAAAAAATAAAGGTGCATCCGAATCTATATATTCTTTAGCTAATAGTGCTGTACAGGCAGCCCCTTCTGTCATACCTTCAGTTTCTACAATTTTGCATCCTGGGGTAATTAGTGATAATAAAGCGTCTAAATTATATTTTTCTCTATGTGATTTTTGGACTACATAAATAAAATTTGCTTTTATATTTAAATTTTCTACTACCACTTGTATCATTGGTTTTTTTCTTACTTCAATAAGTGGTTTAGGAAATGTATAACCCGCTGCTTCAAAACGTGAACCAGCACCTGCCATTGGTATTAACACATTTAATTTATCATCTCTCCAAGCAGGAATTGATTGTTTATTTCCCATTTTTATTTGTTTTAATTTATTATTAATATTGTTATAAGTTACTTCTTTAGGGTTTTTAACTCGTAAAATATACGACTTACTTCTTGCTGCTGCAAGCAAACCATAAGGTGAATCTTCAACAATTAAAGTTTCTTCAGGTAAACATTTCATTTTAGATATAGCTTTCCAATACATTTCAGGATGAGGTTTACTATTTTCTACATCTTCATTTGATACAACTAAATCCATATATTCCATAATACCTAATTTAGATAATACAGTAAGTACGGTTTTTCTAATTGAATTAGATGCAACAGCTATTTGATAACCATCATTGACTAATTTAGACATTAACGTTTGTAATTCATTATTTGGTTTTAAACTACTTAACATTTGTAAAGTATATTTTTGTTTTAACTCCCAAATATGTTGATGATCATCTATAGGTAAATCTTTTTCTTTACTTAACATATCTAATTTTTGATATGTTTTTAAACCATCATAAGTAGATAAATGCTCATTCCAACTAATAGCATACTCACCTAATGCTTTATTTAAAGCATCAAAATGGATATTTTTAGCTTCTACAAGCACTCCATCAAGATCAAAAATAATTAATTTTACCATTCGTATACTGTTGTATCTTTATACCAATCTACTAAATTTACTTTACGTTTCAACCAATTTACTTCAACATCTTCATCTAAACAATCTTTTAAGAAAAAACTCATACCATTATCAACCATAGTTTGATAATTTAATTTAAATTCTATACCTTTATTAGCCATATAATTCCAAGTAATTAATGCTTCAGGTGGAATAGATAATAATTCATCTATTTGAAAATCAAACATTATTTTTAATTCATCTATATTTCCATAAATTACATTATCAGCTGGGTAATCATGGCTAGTATGAAGATAGACTAAATCATAAACTAAATCTCCTCTAACTCCTTCTTTACATGTTGCCATAAAAGATAATTGTTTATCTTTTAATTTAGGTAATAATTTATCTAAGTTAGTAACAATAGTATCACTTCTAACTTTAAGTAATTCATCAACATTATGAGCCATAAGACCTTCATAAGTAGATCTAAGCTGCATATTGACATTCATATAACCCGGGAATTTAGGAGGTTCAACTAAAATAACTTTAATACCTTTAGATGTAATATAATCTAATCTAACTACAGATTCATTATTCCATGTTGACCATACAACATTATCAAATTGAGAATAGTGATCTGTTAATTCTTTATAAAATTCAGTTGGTCCTTGAATTAAAATTCCTTGTTTCATTAGTATAAATTATATAATTTAGTTATTCCTTCTTCTAGTTTTATTTTTGGTTTCCAATATTCTAAAATATCCTTGCTAGGTTCATTCATAGCATTTTGTTGTGTTTGATCTTCTCTATCGGCTCTATTTATTTTACAACTTGATAAAACATCTACTATATCAGCTACTTCATTAATTGTACTCCATTTAAAACTAGTAATATGTAAATCCTTCATTCTAGGAACTAATGGATACTGTTGAGATAATTTATATAAACATTCACAAGCATCATCAGCATATAAAAATTGTCTAGATTCTTCACCATTAGTTCTCATATTAATTTCTCCTTCATATTTAGCCATTTTTATAAAATCTGTTATAACATGTGATTTTTCTTCATCTTGTTCATAACCATAAACATTCCAAAATCTTACTATTAAACCACCTAAACTTTTAGTTAATCTTTCTCCTAATGATTTTAATACACCATATGTAGAGTAAGACATTTCAGACATTTGAGATGAAGCAAACATAAATGGTAAATTATGTTTTGATAATAACTCAAAAGTATTAGTCATTATTTTCATATTATTAATCATAAAATCATAGCTATCCTGATATTTTTCTAAGTATTTAGCTCCGCCAACATCAAAAGCTAAAAAATGAACCATATCAGAATATTTCATATATTCTTCTAATAAAATGTTATTTGGTTCTCTTAAATCTTGATATTCCTCATTTACTAAATCAAATTCTAAAACTTCTTCACCTTGATTCTTTAAATAATGAGTAAGATGAGCCCCAATTTGCCCACTAGAACCTAATATTAAGTGTCTCATATTATTCCTTTTTTTTCTACCATTTCTATTCCTTTCTGGAGGTAATTATTCATGTTGGATTCAAATATATTTCTTTGATTTGGAACATCATTTATATGAAGTAAATCTTTATACATTTTTGTATAACCCCCATCTAATAAAGGTCCGATTGGATATTCAAATATAGTTTGTCCCCTTAAAATATATTGTTTAAAATCAACTCCTTTTTCTTTAGCATATTCAGTTAACATTAAAGAATACCAATCCCAGGGACCATAACCGTTCCAATCTTCTTGTATTGGAACTAGATTTTCATACATTTCTTTATTATAAAGATCAAACCACCCTGCCCATTTACTTCTTGTAGTAGTTTCTAATGTAACATCTTTATCAGGATTTTTCATATTGGATCTAATATCAAAAATATCTCCTTTATTCCAATCATCATAAGGCACATTAAGATAATCATAATTAGTAATTTCATCCCATGTATTATCCCACATTTTATAAATTTCAGGAGTAATTAAGAAATATTTAGTATCTACTTGTTTCGAACTACTAATTAATAAAGGTAGTAAATGTTCACTAAAGTACATATCAGGACAAATACTAATATAAAAATCAACTTCAGAAGATATAGTTTCTCTTTGATGATCTAAATGTCCATATAAGTAGTCTCCTTCATGAATTTCAGCTGTAACTTTATAATCTTTAAGTAATTTAAGATATTGATTGAATCTATCTATTAATAATTGTTTAGGTAATTGACTTTTATCCCAATCAACTAAATAAGAAGATAAATTTAAAACAGGATGAATTTCGATTGTATCTTCACTATCTAAATAATATTTAGATTTTTTAAGTTGGGTAAAGGTTAATAAAGCATAATCCAATTCCCAAGGCATACAATGATATGTTATTTTATAATGCATCGTATATTTTTTTTATTCCTTCTTTTAATCCAATAAAATTTAAATTTGGATCTAGAGTTGATATATTTTTAACAGCACTCCCTAAATAAGATTTATCTCTTTTGTTTGATTGGATTTGTATTTGGTTTAAACCAGGGAATAAATCCGCTATATCTGATAGTTTATGTTTGTAAGGGTATACTAAATCTAATTCTACAGGTAGAAGTTCCTTTTTAGTTGTTAAATAGTGTTTTATAACTAAGATTAAATCTTCTATATAAATAAAATCAAAATATCTGTCTTGGTGAATTTCTATAGGATCTCCACTTTTAGATCTTAAAATATTACTTTTGAAAAATCTATCAGGTTCTTCATCTATCCCAAACACACCATAAATTCTAAGATTATAGGTTGTAGAATTAGTTTTGAGTATTCTACTAATTATATTTTTGGATAAACCATAACAATCTAATGGGAAATAATTATTTACATCATTATCACCTGTAATATCTTTAGATCTATCAAATTCGGCTCCTGTAGAAAAATTAATTAGTTTATCATATCTATCTCTATTTCTCATTAAATTAAAAAACATAGATAAATTTTTATAAGTAGTATCTAAAGAATCTTTTTTAGTTCTTTTACCTCCTTTAATAGCACAGTGTACTACCCAATCAAAGTATTTATTTCTAAAATAATTATCAACTACTTCGGAATCAGTTAAATCTAATTCTTTACTATTAGGGTAAAAAACTTCATTATCTTCTTTTAAAGATTTTATTAAATTTCTACCTATAAAACCACTACCACCTGTAATTAATATTTTCATTTTTTTAATTTTTGTGCAACTTCTAAAATTAAATCTTCTTGTCCAGCAACTAATTTTCTATTCCCTAATTCAAAAATTAATGAAGAATATTCAATATTATTTAGTTGGGATGCTTTAATTATTGGCTTTTCAAATCCAGAAAATAATTTATTTAAACCTGTTAGTATATTAACGGGGGCGGCTACAGGTACTTTAGGGACTAAATAATCTAATACATTATCTGCTTCTTTGATTATTTTTTTAAAATTAATATCAACTGAATAACCATATTTATCTAATACTGGGAGTAATACCTCTAAAGGTGCATTACCAGCTCCGGCCCCAAATCCTCTTATACATGCATCAATATATGTAGCTCCTAATTTTACAGCTACAATAGAATTATGTATAGCATAATTTAAATTATTATGAGCATGAAACCCAATAGGTACATTTAAACCATCTTTTAAACGAAATATTCTAGATTTAACATCATCTGGTAAATAAGTTCCAGTTGAATCCATTATAACAACTGCTTGTGCTCCATAATCTTCCATTATTTTAGCATTTGTCGCTAATTCATCAACAGTAGCTAAAGCACTCATCATTAAAACACCTATTACTTCTTTATTTGATTTACTTAAAAATTCTATATGTGATTTTGTAACAGTTGCTTCAGTGACATGGGAGGCAATTCTAAAAACATCTACACCTAAATCAATAGCAGGTTTAATATCTTTTTCAACTGTAGCTATACCAGGTATAACATGAACACCTAATTTAGAATTAGGTAAATTTTCTCTAGCTGTACTTAACATTTCACTATCAGTATAAGTAGCTTCTCCTATTAATAATGAAGATGCTCCTAATCCATTTCCATGTCCTACTTCAACAATAGGAACTCCAGCACTATCAGCTACTTGACAATATTTTTTAATACTATCTAAACTAATAGTATGTTTTACACTATGATTCCCATCTCTTAAAGATGAATCTGTAATTATAATATTGCTCATATCATTAATAAATTTTTACTTATTTCGATTGCCGCACAATTAATAATATCTAAATTACCAGCATATTCAGGTAAATAATCACCTGTGCCCTTAACTCTTATACTTAAAACTAAAATATCATTATTAATAGTAGGAGGCATAACTAATTCATAATGTGGAATATATTCTTTTAGTTTTTTTATTGTTTTATATATATCTTTATTTAAGCTTGAAAACTTAATATTTTTAGCTTTAATAAATAAAGTAGTTTGCATGTCAACTTGTGGTATAGCTGGGTTAAGATTAAGTATAACTTTACAATTATTACAACCTGTAAATTCAGTTATAGCACGTTCTGTAGTATGAATGTAATTATCAATATTTAATCTAGTAGCCATACCAGCACTATCGGATGCTATTTGAGATACTACTTCAATATATTCTAAATTACAATGTTTAGAAATTACATTTAATAAAGGTGTTGAAGCTTGACCACCACAAGTAATCATATTAACATTACCTTTTGTTTTAATAGCTTCTGGGTTAATAGTTGGTACACATAAATCTCCTACTTTAGCAGGTGTTAAATCTATTACTTTTACACCTTGTTCTTTAAATACTTTAGCATGTTGTTTAGCATCAATAGCATTTGTGCAATCATAAACTATATCTGCAACACAACAATTTTCTATAAAGTAATCTATACCTTTATCAGTAACAGGTATACCCTTTTCTTGTGCTAATTTAATACCATTAGATGACATTCTTCTACCAGCAAAAATAACAGGTTCAATAAAATCTGTATTTATTAATTTTAATAATAAATCAGTACCAATATTACCTGTACCTATGATACCAGCTTTTATCATCTTTGTATTTGATTTGATTTTTCGCTTAACTTAACTAACATACTTTTTTCTAAATGTTCTCTAGATACTAAAGGAGACATTTCTTCAATTGGTGGGGCTAATATGCTATTATCTTCTTTTAAAACACCTTTTACTTTAGGTAAAAATCCTTGTTCAGGGTCCATAAAAACTTCTAGTACTGCTGATGTAGGGTGGTTTAAAAATTGTTCTAGTGTTGAATCTGTTTTATCCCAATCTTTTAGTTTAAAATAATCATAACCTAAAGCAGGAAATACTTTACTAAAGTTAGGTAAACCAATACCCGTCTTTTTATCTACACTAGCATAATTACCCTTAAATAACATTTTTTGAGTATGTTTAATCATTAAATATCCATCATTATTGAATATTACTACCTTAACATTAAAACCATTTTCAATTATAGTATGCAATTCTTGCAAATTCATCATTATCCCACCATCACAATTTAAACATAATATATCTTGATTAGGACAAGCAGCAGCAGCACCTAAGGCGCCAGCTACACCATATCCCATTTCACCTAAACCTAACGATGTAAACATCGTTTGATCTTTATTTAATTTTAATGATTGATGTCCACTTAATAAAGCAGTACCCATATCAGTTACTACAATATGTTCTTTTTTTAAATGATCTGATAAACTATCCATAAATTGATATGAATTAAGATATTTACCATTATGTTTATGTTCTTCACCAATCCAAGGATATACCATTTTCATTTTTTTACAATATCTACTCCATTCTGGATTTATATCATTAATTTTTTCAGATTTTCTTAGTAATGATTTAATTGTGTTTTTACAATCTACTTTAAAGTACTTATCAACTTTATCTAATGGGAATTGAGGAGTATCAATATCAATAATTATTATTTTACCTTCTCTAACAAATTCATCAAAATTATAACCAGTTTGAGGTAATGCTAGTCTACTACCTAATACAATTAATAAATCACAATTTTGAACTATAAAATTAGCAGCACGTTGACCATACAAACCAAATCTACCATAAAAATTAGGATTATTACTATTTAATAAATCAATACCTGACCAAGATAAAGTAGTTGGAATACTTGTTTTTTTAATTAAGGATTGAAATGATTTTTTTGCTCCTGATAGTTTTATACCATGACCCCCTAATATTAAGGGTCTTTTGGCATTATTAATTTGTTCAATTATATAATCAGAATGTTCTAAATTAGGTAAATCAGATTCTATAAACTTAATCCAATCTCTAAAGGGTGTTTGTTTAGCTTGAATATCAAAAGGTACATCTAACAATACAGGTCCTTTTCTACCAGTATTAGTTATTTTATAACATTTTTCTAATTCATTTTGTATATCATTTTCATCAAGTAAACAATGAGAATATTTTGTAACATCTTTAACCATTTTTGCAATGTTAAAACCTTGTGTTCCATACATTCTGAGATGTTCTTGTTCTTTTATATAAAATGAAGATTCATTACCAGATATTATTATACCAGGAATTGAATCAGCCCAATTACTTACTATACCAGTAATTGAATTAGCTGCACCACCACCTGCTGTTACTATTGTAGCTGATAATTTACCTGATGCTCTCCAATAAGCACCCATAGCCATTACGCCTGCTTGTTCATGATGTACATTAATTATTTTAGTATAACCTAAATTACTTATAGAATCGAAAATATGAGAATTCGCAGAACCTATAATTCCAAAAACAACCTCAATTTCTTTTTCTTTTAGAAATTCAGCTATTAAATCACTAATTTTTACCATATGAAATTATTTTTATAATAGTTAACAATTTTCCATAATTCTTCTTCAAAATTCTTTTGAGGTTCCCAACCTAAATTTCTTAATTTATTATCATTTAAAGCGTATCTTACATCTTGACCTTGTCTAGAATAAGAAAAATCTAAATATTGATTTATATCTAACTTATGTTCTGAAGGGTTGTATGCTCTTTCTTCATCATAAAAATAGTTATCTAAAATTTTTGTAATAGTTATTAAATTTGATTGTTCGTAACCACCACATATATTATAAATTTCATTTCTTTGATTTGTTTCTATAATATTAATCACAGCTTCGGCCGTATCCGCTGCATGTAACCAATTACGTATTGGATCACCATTATTATGTAATGGAATTTTTTTACCTAATCCAAGATATTTTACTGATTTAGGTATGAGTTTTTCTACATATTGACCTATACCATAATTGTTAGTTGGTCTTATTATTACATATTCTATATTATATGTTCTTGCCCAAGCTAGAATTAATTGGTCGGCCGCTGCTTTAGTTGCTGAATAAGGATTAGAAGGTTTTAATATATCAGTTTCTAAATGTTCTCCCTCTGTTATATCTCCATAAACTTCATCTGTTGAAAAATGAAAAAATAAAGGGCTGGTTTTGCCTTCAGCTCTATAATTTCTAATTAATTCTAATAAATTATGAACCCCATTTATGTTTGAATGAACAAAATCTTCACTTTTAACTATTGAATTACCAACGTGAGTTTCAGCAGCAGCATTAATTACATAATCACATTCATATAAAAACTCTAAATCATTAATATCAACTTGTTCAAAAGTAAAATTTTTCCATTTTTTAAATTCTTTTAATAATTGAGGATTTGAAGCATAAGTAATTTTATCTATACCTCGTACATGCCAACCTTGGTTTAAACACGCTCTAGTAACATAAGAACCTATAAAACCTAAACAACCTGTTACGTAAACTACTTTATTTTCTTTTTGCATTAAAAAATTCTTTAATTTTATCACAAACATAATCAACATCATCTAAATTCATTCCATGATGAGCTCCTAGTAAAAATCCATTTTTCATTACTGTATCTGCTACTTCAAAATCTTGTAAATATTCTCTATAAATTGGATGACGAGTAACATTACCTGCAAAAGTAACTCTTGTTTGAATATTATTATCTTCTAAAAAACGTAATAATTCTAATCTATTTTCAGTTTGCAATGGTATGGCTAACCAATTTGGTTTAATACTATCATCTGGTAGAAGTATTTCTTCTACATCTTTTAGATTTTCTAAATAACGCTCTATATTAGCACGTCTTATATCTTTAAATGTTTGGAATTTTTCTAATTGTACTAACCCAAATGCAGCATTTGCTTCGGCACATTTCATATTATATCCTAAAACACCATATAAAAATTTATAATCATAAGGTAATCCATCTACATCATGGGCAAATCTTTCATCCATATTTTCGCTATTGTCTCCTATACGACCCCAATCACGAAACATTAATGCTCTTTCCATATGTTCTTTTTTATTGAACATTACCATACCACCCATTCCACCTGCAGTTATAACATGAGAAGCATAAAAACTAGTTGTTGAAACATCTGTATCTTCTGTATGTGTAATAGTATCTGCTGAATCTTCTATTATTGGTATATGTTCCAAACTTCTTCTCATTAATTCATTTCTTAAAGTGCTGAAATCCATTTTATTACCTATTAAATTAGGTATCATAATAGCTCTAGTTCTATTTGTAATAGCATCACAAATAGCTTCTACACTAGGAACATAAGTAGTTAATTCAGAATCAACAAATTTAGGAACATATCCTAATTGTATTATAGGTGCTAATGTTGTAGAAAAAGTTAAAGCAGGAGTAATTACTTCCATTCCTTTTTCAATATCTAAAGATGCCAAAGCTAATAAACATGCCGATGAACCTGAATTGACAAATACACCATATTTTTTACTAAATTCTTCAGCTATCTTATTTTCAAATTCAGTAGTATAAGGTCCAAAACCAGCTAACCATCCATCTCGGAGTGCTTTTTCTACTGCTTGTATTTCTTCCTCTCCATAAGATTCAAATTTATGGGGAGCATACCAAACTTTTTTTCTATTATTCATGTTGTTATTATTAATTGTGTAGCATCAGAAGCTTTAGCTTCATGAAATTTATAATTTGGGTTTTTATTTAAAAAATCTGTTTCTAATGAAGTTAAATTATATACCATATTTACAAATTCTAAATCATCTATTATAATAGTATGATCATCTATTTCATGATTTAATATATGTTCTATTTCGTGTTTAATCGGGCTTTCATATCCATTACGATGGGCATCTAACCAAAATAAAGCTGGTCTATTAACTTTTTGAAGTAATTCAGGCATCATAAATGATGAATCTCCTTTATACAAATATAATTCAGGGGTTTCTGTTGGTCTTGGCCCCCATATATCTAAAGGCATAAACCTTTTATAACTTTCATCAAAAAAATGGGGTTCAATTTCTACTGAAATAATAGTTTCAAATCCTAAATCAATAGCATCTTGAACTGAATCACCTTTATGAGTTCCTGTTTCAAAAAAAATCCTATGTGAAGGTTTTTTAAAATTTGCAAATAATTCTTTATACGGCCAATATCCCATTATGTTTAAAAATATTAGTTATTTCATCGACTATATTTTGCTCATAATCTACGAACTTTAAAGCACGATTCCAATTATCTTCAATAGCTTCTTTCTTTTCCATATAAAAAACCCTATTTAATTTATTAGAGTGATATATAATATCATCAATATTATTTACTTGTATTACTCCATCTAAATTAAAAAAATCTCCAATATTAGAACAACCCCAATAAATTGGAATTGATCTTAATAAAAATAAATCTAATATTTTTTCTGTAAAATACCCTCTATGATTTGTGTTCTCAATTGCGACGGCAAACATGTTTTTTCCAAATACATCCATTTTGCCCTGTCTAGCATTATTAATATCGTGTCTATCTCCATACGTGTGATAAAAATTTGTTTCTACTTTATTTATTTCTTTTTCTCTAGCTAATAGTTCATGTCTTAAACCATGACCATAAGTTTTATTTAATTTTCCTGCTAAATGTGAAATTTTAAATTCTTTATGGGGTTTTATATTATAATCATTTGGTTTAAACCAAGTATGTCCAAATGGTAAAAATGATGAATTATCTGTATTATTTAATACTTTATCATCCCAAGTTAATATAAATGAAAAATAATGATTGTTTTCAATAGCCCAATTATGTAATCCAAAATATTCATCCGGTTCCTGTAAAACTAAAACATTAATTTCTGATAGATCTTCTTGACTTGTGGGAATATCATCTACAAATAAAGTAAATTTAATATCTTTTAAATGTTCCATTTTTTTCTCAAAAACAGAAGCATCAAAATGTTTTATTTTTAATTTCATAATACCTCCATCCAATAATGAATCATTTCATCAATCATTATTTCAAATGTATAATCAGGTTCCCAACCTAATTTTCTTAATTTAGTTGAATCTCCTTTTAAATCTCTTAATTCTTCAGGGCGTAAAAACTTTGGATCCGTTTTAATATATTGTTCCCAATCTAAATCTAGCTTATTAAAAGTATACTTAACTAAATCCTTAACTGAATGTGATACACCCGTAGAACATACAAAATTATCAGGTTTATCTTGTTGTAGCATTAACCACATTGCTTTAACATAATCCTTAGCATGCCCCCAATCACGAGTAGCATCTAAATTACCTAATGTTAAATCTTGTTTTATACCTTTTTTAATTTGTACAGCACCTTTTACTACTTTATTAGTTACAAAGTTAGTACCTCGTCTTGGTGATTCATGGTTAAAAAGTATACCATTTGAAATAAATAAATTATATGAATTTTTATAATTATTACAAATATTATAAGAATATACTTTTGCACACCCGTAAGGAGATACTGGGGATAAAGGTGTAGTTTCTCTTTGATACCCATCTTTATCAACATTATTACCAAACATTTCACTACTTGATGCTTGATACATTTTAATTTTAGGATCTGTTAATCTTATTGCTTCAAGTAAATTAAGCGTACCTATACCAGTAGCTTGTGCTGTGTATATTGGTTGATCAAATGAAATTCTAACGTGTGATTGCGCTGCTAAATTGTAAATTTCGCATGGTTTGCTTTGTTGTATAACAGATATTAATGAAGATAAATCAGTTAAATCGGCATATTGTAATTTGCCTAATAGTTGAGGGTATATTTCATCTAATCTAGATGTTTGATTTTCAGCTACAGAATTACGTTTTATTGTACCCCATACTTCATATCCTTTTTCTAATAAAAATTCAGCTAAATAAGATCCATCTTGACCATTTATACCAGTAATTAAAGCAACTTTATTTTCGAGCTTTTTCATAATTTTCTATAAACCAATTAACTGTTTCTTTAATTCCTTTTTCAAATGAAGTATATTTAAAATTAGGCATTAATTCTTTAATTTTTGAATTATCTGATGGTTTTTGGTACTGTCCATCTGGTTTTGTAGAATCAAATATTACGTTACCTTTAAAATTAAATTCTTGAACTAATAAATCAACTAAATCTTTAATACTAACTTCTTCATCTCCACTTATTATTAATGGATCTGTACCTTCATAATTTTCTAAAACCCATTGAGATATTTTAGCTATATCTTTGGAATATATGAATTCTCTTAATGGTTTCCCACTACCCCATACAGTAAAATCTGTATTATTTTTCTTAGCTAAATATAATTTATGAATTAACATAGGCATTACATGACCATGATCTAAATTGAAGTTATCATTAGGACCATAAATGTTAGATGGAATTATTGATGTATAATTTAAACCATATTGTTCTCTATAAGCTCTAATTTGAACATCTGCCATTCTTTTGGCATATGCATAAGGATAGTTTGAACTATGAGGTTCACCTGTATGTATTTGATCTATTGTTAAAGGATAAGTTACATTATCGGGAAATACACAAGTAGATAAATATGCTACTAAACGTTTCACACCTGATAATCTGGCTGCCTCTATTACATTAGTATTAATAAGTAAATTTTTATAAAAATATTCACCTTTAAAATTAGAGTTTCCTCCTATACCTCCTACTTTACCGGCACAATGTATTATACCTTCGGGCTGTAGTTTTTTGAATGTGTACTCAGTTCTTTCTCTATTGGTTAAATCGCAATCTTCTCTTGTTAAATGAATATCTGCCTCTATAGCACTACCTACCATTCCATGGCCACCTGTAACTAATATTTTCATATTGTTGAATAAAATAAATTTTGTTGCCTTTGTCTATCTATATTCTTTATATGATATAAAGCATAAGAATCATCATCTGCTGGTAATTCAGCGTAGGTTTTCCATCCAACTATTTGTTCATGGACTTTGTTGACCCATTTTATTTCCGGTTTATTTCTGAATATTCTATGTTGATTATCAGGCCAATTTACCCAACCATGTTCATTTAATTGCCATCTCCATTCGATAACATCTTTTTGTTCTAATCCTTTAACAATATTAACACGAGGTATAGCTATTAAATCCACTTCTTCATTTGATTCTAAAACTTCATGAATTACTCTACAAAAAGTTTCACTTAAAGTTTCATCTGCATCAATCTGAAATATCCAGTCTTTAGTACAGTAAGATTTTAAATTATTTTTAAATGATCCAAAATCATTGTTTAATTCAAAAAAACATCTTTTTACAAGAAAATTTGGTTTGTTTTTATTAATAAAACTATCAACTAAAGATATTACTTCTATTGTTGCCTTACTATCTAGTTGGATAATAATTTCATCTGTAGGTTTAATAATTTTGATTATTTGATTTAATAACCTTTCTAATTCTTCATGCTCGTTATAAGCAGTAATAGCAAAACTTATTCCCATAATTTAAGATTCAAAAAAACCAATATATTCTAAAGCATCCATAAAATCATATTGACTAAATTTTTTCATAGTTTTCATATCAGTTTTATGTTTATAATATTCATCTTCAGTACCAGGAACTTTAAATTTTTCTTTTTCTTCTTCTAGTACTTCTGTAACTTTAACTCCTGTCCATTCCCATGTTTTCCAGTCTTTTCCATTAACGAAAACAGTTCCTTTATCTGGGATATTAATTGAAGTAGGATACCATACTCTTCCTAATTCATCTCCAACTTTAAGATCTTTATAAATTTCCGGGAGGGTTTCTTCATATTGTGAAAAATCAAATTCACCATGAACCATTAAATCATTAGTTGTAAATCCACATCCAAAACAAAAATAGTTTTTAACTTGTGGATTTAGTTCTGTAGTGTAACAAGCGTCACCACCACACTTCATACAAAGTTCTAAATTATCTTTAGGTTGTTTATGGACTACTTTCATGATTTTTTAGGTAATGATATTTTTTTAATATTAGGTAATTTAATTTCTACTTTTTTAGGAGCATTTTTATCAATTATTTCAATTAATTCTTCACCCATCTTTTCAAATGAAAAATTATTTTTACATCTAAATCCTAATTGTTTACCTTTTACTTCGTATCCTTTATAGCTATTAAAATAATCTTTTAATAACAATTGAGTAAATTTAGTATCTGGAGAAAACCACTTACTTTCTTTTATAATTAATCCTTCTTGAACGGCCGAAGCATCAACTTGTTTTAATTCACCGGGAATAAGACTAGCAAATTCAGCATCAAGAAAATCAATATGGCCACTCCAATTAGGTGCTATTACTGGTTTTTTACTTTGAGTAAATTCTAATAATGGTCTTCCAAACCCTTCACCTTTAGTTAAACTAATCATAGCTTTAATTTTTGGATGATTATATAAATCATTCATATCACTATCTTCAATTTCACCATGAAGTAAATAAATACTAGGTAATTTTCCTTTTACAGTTTTTCTAATAGCATCAATTCTTTTTAACATTTCTTCTTTATCCATTATACATGCCGGACCACTCATAGTTTTTAAAACTAAAGCAGGAGCCTTGGATTTATTTTTAAATGTTTCAAAAAATGTTTGAATCAATAATCCTACATTTTTTCTATCTTGTCCTATAGCACCTTGTAGCCAATGACCAACAAATAAAAAGCTAAATTGTTCTTTAATTTCATTTAAACTTTTTACTAACTCAGTTCTTTTTAAATCTTTGGGAGGAATATGGAAATATTTATTTACATCTACTCCTTCAAATAATACTTCTACTGGTGTCTCAAGTTTTACTGAACCGACAGCATTACCTGCTTTATCTTTTTTATCATAAACAGTTTTTTCAAATACACCTTTTGTGTGTTTAGATGATGCTAAAACTAAATCCATTCTATTACATCCTTCTATAAATTGAGGGGTGCAAATATCAGTTTCAATACCAGCTGTAATTCCAATATTAAATTTACCAACTTTTTGAAACTCATTTGGAACAGTAATTTGAATCCAAACATCGGGTGCCCTTGTTAATGGTGGTTTTATTTCAGTATTTATTAATTTTTGGTCTTCAGAATTATCTTTCTTTAAAAATCCAAAAGGAGTAGTACCCCATCTTTGAAATAAACATTTTACTTCATATTTTTCAGAATTAACAAGAGCTCTTACTATATCTCTTGCTCTACTTCCATAACCACTGTAAGTATCTAGTGGGCAACTTACTACTATATAAGGTTTACTCATAACTAATATATAAATTTATGTTTTATTGTTTTTGGTTCTAATTTTTCTACTTTTTGGAAAGTAAAATTACGTCTAGGAGTAAAATTTTCTATAGTTTGATCCATATATTTAATTATATTTTTACTCATATTTTTAGCAGTACATCCTGATTCTTCTGAAGTAACCCATTCACGACCAGCTAATCCTCTTTCTGTTCTTTCTTCTTTAGACATATCATAAACCACTTTTATTTTCTCAGCTAAATCTCTAAAATCTAATCTATCATCAAAAATATAAGGTGTTTTTGGTGAACCAACTATACTGATGTTTGATGGAAATACTGGAACAGCCCATTTACCATGTTTTTTATAAGTTCCAAAATGATTAGAACAGAAATTTTCATCAAATTTAATCCAATCTCCATTTTCATCTTCAAATCTCATTTGATCTTGCATACCACCTGTTGTATTTGCTAAAATCATAGTTCCAGCCATCATGGATTCAGTTAATGCTAATCCCCATCCTTCATTTGAAGAAGGTAAAATAGTAACATCAGCCATATTATATAATACATTCATTGATTCTGGGGTTATTCTACCATCAGAAAATAATATATTTGGATCATCACCAAATAATAAATCTCTAATAGCATATAAATCCGTACCATTATCATCTACAGGAGCTGTATGTAATATTAATGCAACTTTATCTTGTTTTGCTTTAGGTAAACCATCTTTAAATACTTTCCAAGCAGCAAATAAATCAGATATACATTTTCTTCTAATATTTCTAGAGTTAAAGAAAGCAACCATATCATACTCTTTATTACCTAATAAACGAGTTCTAGTTTCATTTAATTCTTTAACATGCTTATCATCCTTAGTTATAGGTCTAAATACTTCCTCATCAATACCATGGGGCACATAAGCAATAATTTTATCTTTTGCTTTTTCACCTAATACTAATCTATTAATATTTTCAGTTTGTTTAGAAATAGCTAATAATGTATCACAAGAATCATAATATGATTCATTATATAAAGGAGCAGGTAAATCGTCCCAAATATTTAAATAAACCATTGGTATTTTAGATCTAATTTCATTTTCCATTCTAAATAACCATTCCCAATATCTAGGATCAGTAAAAAAGAATAGTGCATCTGGTTTTTCAACTTCCATTATAGCTCTAATAATCTCTGGGGATCCGTATCCATTTTGGGGATATAAAGTAACTTTAGCATCTGGGATGTTAGTTCTATTTGAAGTATCTTGACTTAAATCAATTTTTTTCCCTTGTTCAGGGTGATTTATAGCAGCTCCAACATTAACCCAATTATACTTGTGGGCAGTACCTAGTACTATTTCACGAGCCATTGTTGCTATTCCGGAATGCATTCTAATGTCATCACAAAGGAATAATATTGTTTTTCTCTTTGTATAGGGTAAATAACCTTCTTTCATTAATAACTTTTATTTATTTAACTGTAAATTTGTTTGATTGTGAATTGTTTTTTTAAATTCTTCATTTGTTAAATAAAGATAAATTGCTCTATCAGATAACTTTTGAAATGAAAATTTTGTTTTAACACATTCAATTTTAAATTCTTCGAATAAGTTTCTATGAACTTTTACACTTGTTAATTGTAACTCATTTTTATTCATAATCTTTTTTTATTTGGATATAAATATATATGAATTATCTTTTTTATTATCCTAATATAAAAAACTTTTCATCAGGAGCCAAACCTGCCCCACATAATTCTCTATTTTTTCCAAAATTACACCAATCACACGGTTTTCCTATATTTTTTTCAAATTCTCTATCTATTGGATGTCCTTCAGGAGTATAACATTCTTTTATAAAAGATACAAAATCTTCTTTTGCTTCTCTTAATCGTTTTCTATTATCAACTGGTTTGAAATTTTGAACTCTATATGCTTGATGAGGTGACATTAAATTTTCGTCATCAAAATCTAATACTTTTCTTTTTACAATGTAAAATTCTACATTGATTTTATCCTTAGGTACTTTAAATAATTCTGAATAGTAATTCTTATAAAGATATAATTGTTGGTGTTTTGTAGTATCACCTTTTTCCCATTTAGACCAACCTTTAGTTGAAGTTTTTATATCAAAAATTGTATATGTTTCACTTCTTTTATCATAGATAACTAAATCTATATAACCCATATACTTAATATTAGGGCGTTCTTTAACAGGTTGTAATATAAGAGGAACTTCTATTCCTTTTAACTCATGTTTACGTTTAGAAAAATAACTTCTTCTACCTCTTTTATGTTTTTTAAACCAATCTATAATAGAAATACCATCTTGGTAAAATTCCATCATATCTTCTTGGGTAGCAAAATGACCATGTTTTTTCTTATATTTAAGATATTCTTTACTCATACTATCTTTAAAATATTGATGTAAATTTAATTCATCAGCATTTTTAGCTGATGTGTCAAACATGGTTTTTAGATAATGTTGTAATGCCTCATGCATTGCTGTACCAAATACAAAATGCATATTAGGTTTGTCATCTTTGTGGCCTTTCACATATTGTAAATACCACTTGTGAGGACAAGATTTGTACATAGAATACTGTGAAAAAGATACAACTTTATCTTTTGTATAATCTATTTCCATTTGCCTTTTCCAAGCAATATACCTATTATTCCGTAATTAGCTATATCAATAAAGGTATCTTCTAATGATTCATCTTCAACATAACTTTTACCATTTTTAAGAAGATTTTTTAAACGATTTATTTTATCATTTAATCTAATTTGAATACCCTGGAGTGCATATTTTTGGTCTTCAGGAGATTCTAAATTTCCTCCTAATGCTATATTTCCCAAACCATAATCCATCATTTTTTTAGAAAATAGATTATAAAGTTCTTTTTGTGTTTTTGAAAATTCCTCTTCTATTATAGGATAAGTTTCTTTAAAATGGGAAGATGCTAATGCATTATTAACTTTTTCTTCATAGTCAATTTTTACATCAGGGGATGTACTGCTCATTTCATAAGCTTTTTTTGCAGAATCACTCATTTATAGCTTCTTTTGTTTTTGGAAAATATTTTTCTAGAATAACAATTTTATCGTTAGCGTCAACAAGCATTACTAGTGCTTCGTTAGCGTTTTTGTAAAAGTCTTCTGTTGAATGATCTCCAATCCCAGCTGGGTGTTCTGATAGAAGATTAAGAGTTAATAGTGCTTTTTCTTTTTCCGAAACAGCTTGAGCCATTAACATATTATATAATTCAGCTTTCATTTTAATAATTTTTTAATTTGTTTATCGTTTATATTTAAATTTTGGAGTAATGATGTTTTAAAATCAGTTCCAAATAAATCATAACTATCTATTATTTCACGTTTGCTCAATTTTAGATGTTCTGATAGAATGTTAATTAAATCCTCATTTAATGATGTTTTTTTAGCTTTTATATATCTAAAAAACGTCTTTCTTTTAGGAATTAATTTACAGTAATAATTGTAAAGAGATTTCTTTGGTAATGTATACTTTTGAATAAGATTAACTATATCAATGTAATTAGGTTTCATACTAATAAAACGATTTATCATATATGGATTAAAAGTATCTTGATCCTCTTTAGAGAAAGAAGACCAATCACTTTTATTATAACTAATTTCATTAAGCCAATCAAATATATTCATTATAACGTCTTTGGAGGACTATATTCGTATTCTTCTCTTAACTCTTTTGGAATTGTATCTTCTAAAATTTCATTTGTATTAGGATCATAAAAAATAGGAATAGGTATAAGACCGTCCTCACTTGTTCCAGTAACAAATTTTGAAATTCTACGTAAAATAACTCCAGATTGCCATATTTTTCCTCCACTTGGAAGATCTACAGCAGTTGTTTTAGTTAAATCTAAGTTAACTTGTGGTTGTTGATTTTGCATTAAAATGGTTTTAATAAATTAGCGACACATCCCATAAAATTTATTTCTTTATCCGGAGCCATTACGGATTGGTATTGGGCTTCAGCTATAATAACTGTACCTAATACAGGGTTATGGAATGAATCTAAGTTTTGATATAAGGCTCTATATAATTCACTATAATCTCTAATATTTGAATCAGCAACTAACTGTCTTATTTGAGTAAATGCTTTATCATCATTAGATTTAATTAGATCAATAATTTGATCTGTATATTGTTTTTGATTAACAATTTCTTTATTTAACTGTAAAAATGTACCTGCAGGATCATATACAATACAAGATTGTAATAAATTTAACGTTTTTCTAATATCAGGATAAGTTTTATTTACAATTTCTACTATATCGGCAGGAGCATTATTACATGTTTCTTGATGTAATATTTCTTTACAACGTTTAGCTACCTCTGATTTAGATGGAGGTAGTATTTCAAATACTGAAGTCCTAGATTGTATAGGGTCAATAATTCTTTCTATATAATTACAAGTAAATATAAATCTCGTTGTTTTTGAAAACGTTTCAATAACGTTACGTAAAGCTGCTTGCGCGTTTATAGTTAAAAAATCAGCTTCATCCATTATAACCACTTTAAGTGTGCGGAATGTCGCAGCGGAAGCAAATGATTTTACTTTTTCTCTAATTGTTTCTATACCATTTTCATCTGAACAATTAATGTATAAATCATCAACATCTAAATTAGAAGCAATTAATTTAGCAGCGGTTGTTTTACCTGTACCAGCAGGCCCATATAATAAAATGTGGGGAATATCTTGTTGTTTAATCCAAGTATTTAAACTTGATTTGAATACTTCATTTCCTATGTATTCTTTAGGATCTGTTGGGCGAAATCGCTCTGTAAATAAAGTGTGTTCTTTAATCATATAACCATTAATATAATAAAATAAAATAGGGGAGACACGCTCCCCCATCTTTTTTTGTAAATAAATAATAAATTATTTGCTTTCCGCAACCGAAGCTTTACGATAATCTGTAACTAGCTTTTTTACTGACCCAATTGCTTTTCTAGCTCTTTGCTGAGAAGCTTTGGTTGTTCCACTGTTTTCCATTCTAAAAGTTTCATACAATGAATCAATTTGTTCAAAAATTTCTTGTTTTGTCATTTTAATTAAATTTAAATTTACATCATTCCCGCCATCGGGTTTGGTGTTTCTTCTTTATCCTCTCTTTTTTCATATATAACTGATTCAGTAGTGAGGATAGTTCCAGCTATTGAAGCAGCATTTTCTAAAGCAATACGTGTAACTTTTTTAGGATCAATTATACCTAAACTTTTAAAGTCTACTATTTCTAAATCTTTATAATCTAATCCTTTCCACGTATTATTTTTAGCATTTAACAAATTATAGGATGCAAATCTTACATTGTTTTCTTCGTGTCCTGCATTTGTTAAGATTTTAACAAAAGGTTCTTGAATTGCTTGTTCAACAATATTTTTACCTATCATTACATCTGGGTTTTTAGATAAAAAGGATTTAAGTCTTTTAGAAGCTTGTAATAAAGCAACTCCACCTCCGGCTATGATACCTTCATCTAGTGCAGCTTTAGTAGCAAATAAAGCATCTTCAACTCTATCTTTTTTCTCTTTAATTTCTATTTCTGAATTACCACCTACATTGATAATAGCTACTCCACCAACTAGTTTACCTAGTCTGTCTTGTAATTTTTCTTTTTCAAATGCAGATGAAGCTTTATCTAATTGAATTTTAATTTCTTCAGCTTTTTGAGAAATAGCTTCTTCAGAACCTTTACCATCTACTACTGTAGTTTTTTCTTTAGAAACATTTACAGTTCTAGCTTTTCCTAATAACTCATTAAATTGTAAAAGTTGTAATTTTTCTAATTTATGTCCTTTATCTTTAGAAATTACTTGACCACCTGTTACCGTTGCTAAATCTTCTAAAGCCATTGTTCTTCTATCACCAAAATCTGGTGCTTTAACAGCAACAACATCAATAGTACCTCTCATTTTGTTTACAATTAACGTAGCTAATGCTTCCCCGTCAATATCTTCGGCAACTATTAATAATGATTTTGATTCACCACTTACTTTATTTAAAACATTAAGTAATTCGGATGCTTGTGTTATACGCCCATTATATATTAAAATGTAAGGATCATTTAATACAGCTGACATTGTATCGTTATCGGTAACAAAATAAGGTGATTTATAACCTCTATCAAATTGCATACCTTCAACTACTTCTAATGAAGTATCACCAGATTTAGATTCTTCTATAGCTACAACTCCATCTCTACCTACTTTATCTAAAGCAGTAGAAATTAAATTACCTATTTCTGTATCATTATTACCTGATATTGTAGCAACTTCTTTAATTTGTGCATCGTCTGTAATTTCAGTTGATTTATCTTTTAGTTCTTCTACAACAGCAGCAACTGCTTGATCAATACCTTTTTTAATATCTACAGGATTAGAACCATCATTAATAGTTTTAATACCTTCTTCTAACATGGTAGCAGCTAGTAAAGTAGATGTTGTTGTTCCATCTCCTACTTCATTAGCAGACTTGATAGATACTTTTTTAGCTAATTCAGCTCCTATTGATTCGGTTTGATCTTCTAATTCATTAAAGGCTCTTGCTACAGTTACACCATCTTTAGTGACTTTAATTTCACCCATTTGGTCCTTGATTAATACTGTTCTACCAGCTGGCCCTAGTGTAGAGACTACACTATTATTTAACTTTTGAACTCCCTCTAAAAGTTTATTTTTTAATTCTTTTCCAAAACTTGTTTCTGTCATGTTATTCTTCTAAAATTGATAAAATTGAACTTTGGGCTGTGATGTAATATTCTTCTCCATCTACAGTAACTGTTTGAGCCCCCATTTTTGGAATTAAAACTTTCATACCTTCTTTTAAGGTATTAGGTACATACTCACCTTTATTGAAATTATAAACTTGAGAAATAGCTACTATTTCTCCCATTTCTGGTTTTTCTTTTCCCATGTCAGGGATAATAATATTACCTGACATCATTTCCTGTTCCTCAACAGGACGTAGTATAACGTTACCATTTACTGGTTTTAATTTACTCATTTTAAAATTGCATTTTTAAGATTAATATGTGTTTGTTTAAATTCTTCCGCATATTCGGTTAAACCATATGTTTTTTCTTTTAACATTTGATTTTTTGCCACTGATAATATTGCATCAGGAAGACTAGTATAAAAACCAAGTGTTTTGTTTTTTATAGTATCTACCACATTAAAACTATATTCATCAATAGCAATTTTGAAATGACCTAATAATGGATCTTCTATAAATGTTGATTTACCTGATCCTTTTGGTCTACCTTTAAAGTTGGGATTTGCCATATAACTAATTTTTTTTATTACGGTATAATATACGAAAATTTTTCATGATAACCAAAGCTCTAGGGCAGAGCTTTTTACTTAATTTTCAGGGTTTTTGTTTCTTGGCCTTTAGCATAAGGAACAGTAATAGTTAATAAACCATCATTAAATTCAGCTAAAGATTTTGATACGTCAAAACGGGAGTTAATTTTCCAACCTAAATCAAAAGAACGTTTAGCTATACCTTTATAGATATATTCTTTATCGTCTTCTTCATTTCTGTCGTAATTAACTTTTAATATATCCCCATTGAGTTGAATTTCAATTTCATCTTTAGAGATACCAGTGCAGGCTATATCAAAATTTAAGCCTTTTTCGGTTTCATAAAGATCTACGGGGTGGGAAACTTTGTTTTTTTCTACCATTGGCACGTACTGCCCTTGGTCTTGGAAAAAATTCCTAAATAGGATGTCAAACGGTGTTCTTTCGAACAATTCTAATGTACTCATATCATTTTTATTTGTGAGCGCCTAAGCTACTCGGGTTAAACTTAAAACATAACTGCTCGCCCTAGAGTCTCAGTCATTTATTATAAATATATACTACTGTTGCCTTACGACAAAGTATTTAACAGAACTTTCTTTATTTGTAAATTCTATTTTAGCTAATCCTTTATTACTAACAAACATTGTGCCTTCTACACCTTTATTTGCTGAAAGTATTTCTCTAAATACTATAGCTGAGAATGGGATTATATCACTAGGTAATTCAAATTCGGCAGGTTCTGTAAATTTTACTTTATTTGAATGTTTAGTTCTTTCTCCCAACATAATTTCAACGACATTTTCATCTTGTTTAGTTGTTGCTGTATTAAGAGTAAAATCTTTAATTTTTTCTAATGCATTATGAGCTTTTAAAAATCCATTAATAAATTCATCATTAATTTTAAAAGTAAAATCATAATCAACTTCTTGTACTTTAGGTACTTCTTGAATTATTGTGGCATCACTTAAATTATAATCTAGATCAAATTTATTATCACTAATTTTTAATTTATTAACTATACCAGTATTATCAGATTTTAATTCTAATTGCAAATCTTCATTAGTTATACCTAATAACCTTAATAATGAATCTGTATTATAGATACCTATTTTCCCTTCTGGTAAAGATAAATCAAACGATAATTCACCTACAGCATCTTTAGTTTCGGTACTAAAATTAATATTTACTTTAGAACCGTCTAAATTCCATACAACACCCCCAACTAAACCACCTAAAAAATATTTTTCAATATTTTCAACTATAAAGTTTTTCTTCATGTAATTCTGATTGGGTTAATTTATTAATTGTTTTTTTAAGTTCAAATCTTTTATCATTTAATTTATAAACTGATCTAGCTAATTCCACAAATTCTTTATCAAATATTCCTTGTTTTTCATTTTCTCTAATACTATCTTCTACCCACCATAATTGTCTATTTATCTCTTCTAAATCACTTTGTGCTTTAAATAATTTTTGAGAACTATGAATACTAAATAATAAATTTGCTTTGTTATTTAATATCTCCCATTCATTAAGGATATTAGCAGATGCCTTTTTATCTGTAACTTTTTCTAACTTTATCTCTAATATAGTTAGTTTATCTATTAATTCGCCATTTGAAACTTCTATCGTCATAATTGGATGTTTATTAGCAACATATGGTGGAATGTAATAATTCTTCTGTGTCTCTCCAAGTTTTTACTGGATGAGTTTTGCAACCTTTTCGTTTTTGAATTACTATTTCTTGTTGAATTGCAAAATCATTTCCTCCAGGATATAATCTATCACCAAAAA
>CAACVC010000050.1_pt1 | contig 24951 bp, 28 predicted proteins | sample 2381761 | NCBI WGS metagenome assembly CAACVC01 (sample SAMEA5211966, study PRJEB30684) | marine metagenome | biome: Marine; feature: Epipelagic; material: Water | collected 2015-10-15 | depth 45 m
TGGGATATTTAAATAATCAAGTAGTAACAGTAGATGCTATTTTAACAAAAAAAGGAAGAGAATTACTAGCTCAAGGTGGTAATGCTTTTAATATAACACAATTTTCACTATCTGATGATGAGGTAGATTATTCATTATATAATCCATCTCACCCTTCAGGATCTGCTTACTATGGTGAAGCAATTGAAAATATGCCTGTTTTAGAAGCATTTCCTAATGAATTACAAACAATGAAGTATAAGTTAGTTACTTTACCAAGATCAACAGCAGTTATGCCAACTATAGCTGTTGCTAATGGAATAATTAGTTTAGTAACAGGACAAGAAGAAACAATTACTCCTCAAACTCAAACTTTTGAAGGAACAGCAGGAGAAGCTAGTGGATATACAGCTACTATGTCAAATATTACTTATGCTAATATAACAGGAGGGGGACAAGCTTCAAATACAGCACTTAATGCTCAAACTACTTTAGGAACAAATGTTTCTAAAACTGTAACAGGTAATAATATTACACTATCAGCTACTTCAATAAATGTATTTGGTTCTGCAACAGTATTATATGCTACATTAACATTAGTTGGTAGAGATACAGGAGCTAGAATACAAATCCCAGTAGAATTAAGAAAATCAGCAGGAATGCAATAAAATAAAAATAAAAAACATGGCTAACGGAGCTTTTACTCAATTTCAACCAAGTGATATAATTAATAGTGTAGATTCTGCAACAGGAACTTTATGGAGCAATAATGTACCTAGATTAACAGAAGTATATACCTCATCAATTCAAAATGCGTCTAATGCAGGACAATATTATGTTCATGTATATCAAACAGGATCATCACAAACATCAGCAGCAGTTCAATTTGATATAGCTTATGCTGATGAAGTAGGTAGTGGTAGTTTATATTATAACCCATTAGTTGTAGGTAAATCACCTTCATCAACAATATATGGACAATATCAAAATGTTGTATTAGGAGATGATACAGAACCTTTTATATTTGGTAATTATACATCATCTTATTTTTATGCTTTACCTATTGAAAGAGCAAGATATAGAGAATCATTAGCTTTAGGTACTATGGCTTTATCTTTAAAAGGAACTCAAAATATAACATTAACTGATAATAGTAAAATAAGTACAGGTAATATATATGGTAATGCAGGAAGAGTTTACCAAGTAGTATCAGGATCAGAAGGAGTAGTTTATACAGGAACAAATGCTAATGGTTGGACAGCAACAAAAGGATCATATGGTTTATTCCTACCAGATGTAGGCTTAATATTATTAAATGGAGAAGCTTTAGATTTATCTTCAGGTAATGGTGGAATAGCATTAGCTACAGGGAGAAATGCAAATCAAAATGATGCTAATATGAGTAAATTATTTGCAGCTATATCCGGTAGTATATTTGCTAATTCTAAAACATTTAGATTAAATTCCCAAGAAACACTAGCATCTGATTTCTATTTTGTAAGAGCACAAAATTCAGAATTTAATTACTCTTCAAATCCATCATTTGTTTCAGGTTCAACAGGGCAATTACTGTGGTCAGTAATGCAAAATAATCCACAAACCTATATAACAACTGTAGGATTATATAACGAGGCAAATGAATTATGTGCTGTAGCAAAATTAAGTAGACCATTACCTAAAGACTTTACAAAAGAATTACTTGTTAGAGTTAAATTAGATTACTAAAATGTATGTCAGCTTACAAACAATTTACTACAAAGGACATTGTTATAACTCCTTTTTCAGCTAATAAAGGATTTAGATATAGAGGACCTGCTATGACTGCATCTAATGTAGGAATAGAAATTTATTATGGAACTCAACCCCCAGCAAACAAACTTATATTTGAAACTACAGCAGAAGGAAATTGGGGGGTTAATGCAGGGTTTGCAACAGTATCAGGATCTCAAAATGCTTCAGGATTTGTAAATAAATTAAATACAAATTCTGTTTATTCAAGTGTAATGCAACTTTATTATTCTAATTATTTTGAGAGTATGTCTGGTAGTCAAGCAGCTACTTCAAGTTTATTATATGGTTTATCTGGTCCTCAAAATAATACATTTGCCAATTATAATAATATTGACTTAGGTATTAATGGATCTAATAATATGCCAATTGGTGCTGTAAAAAGTCCTCAATATGATAATTATTTATCAAGTACTATACCTCAAATTAGAACAGCATTATTAGGAGAATCAACAAATGTGGGCTGGGTTTTTCCCTCAAATATGAATTATCTTTCTGCGATTTCAATTCCATCTAAATTATATGGTCAAAATATTGAACCAGAAAGTTTTAGATTATCATTAGATACCGTTGGTTCATTTACTGTTTGGGATGATGGGGATGGGAACTTATTTTATAATATTCCTGGTAGTAGAGCTGGACAATATTGTGGTAATATTATATATGAACATGGATTAGCTATATTAACCCCAATTTCTCAATCAAACCCAGAAACAGCACCTGGTAATGGTGGAATACCTCAAATAGGAGCTTTTATTTTACAAAATCAACCTGGTTATAATACAGGAACTGATTATCTTGATAACACAACAGTAGGGTTTTCATCATCAATTACTTTATATGAACATCAATATAAGTGTGTAGTTAGAGAAAATGAATTTGGTTACTCTTTAAACCCATCATTATTATCAGGAAGTCAAGCATCAGCACCCTTACCAGGAACAAATTATGTTTATAAAGATTTTGCAACAGGATCATATTTTAGCCCTTATATTACAACAGTAGGGTTATATGATAATGATCAAAACTTACTAGCTGTAGGGAAATTATCAGTACCAACAAAAGTTCCAATGAATTCAGACTTAGAAATACAAGTTGCCTTTGATTCTATTTAATCGTTTTAATAACATTTAAATGAAAAACATGCCAACAACCGCTACCTGGATGCACCAGGAAAGGGTTATAACATCAATAAAGGATATGCCCCACGGAACTTATGGGTTTGTATATGAAGTTTGGTATAAACCTACTGATATAAAGTATATAGGTAAAAAAGTCCTTTATTTTGAAAGAAATAAAAAACTAGGGAAAAAGGCATTAGCATTATTAAAAGAAGAAAGAACAAAACAAGGACTCAGAGGTCGTGTCCCATTAAAACAAAAAGTTATCACTGAATCGGATTGGAAGGATTATTATGGATCTCAAAAAGAAATAGTTGCATTATCTAAAGCAGATAACGCAGGAGAAAATTGGGAAAAACATATATTAGAATTTGCTCCTAATAAAAAATTACTAACTTATTATGAAACTAAACATTTATTCAATAATGAAGTTTTGGAAAATCCTTATAGTGCTTATATTAATGATAATATTTTAGGTAAATTTTTTACACGTGACTTTGGATACACAAAATAATAGTTGTATATTCCCCATATGATAAATGAACTACTTGTAAGCTTAGTAAGTAGAGTATTAGGCGAAGGAAAAATGACTGCTCGTGGTAATAGGGCATTCAACTGCCCTTTATGTAATCATCATAAACCTAAATTAGAAATTAATTTTACAGACAATAAAAAAGGTCATCATCCTTGGCATTGTTGGGTATGTAATGAAAAAGGTAAATATTTAAATACTTTATTTAAAAAAGTAAAAGCAACATATGAAGATTTTACAGAATTAAAATCATTAGTTAAAACAGGATACCAAGTTAAGGATGTAGAAATAGTTAAACATAATGTAAAATTACCAGAAGAATTTATTTCTCTAACTATTAAAGATAAAAATTTAATAGGAAGACAAGCATGGTTTTATTTAAAGAATAGAGGTATAACTATTGAAGATATTGAAAAATACAATATAGGATATTGTGAATATGGTAGATATTCAAAAATGATTATTATACCCTCTTATGATAAAAATGGAAAATTAAATTATTACACAGGAAGATCGTTTGAAAAAGACCCTTATATCAAATACAAAAATCCAGAAACATCAAGAAATATAATACCCAATGAACATTTAATTAATTGGTCTCTACCCTTAGTAATATGTGAGGGTATGTTTGATGCTATTGCTATAAAACGTAATGCTATACCTTTATTGGGTAAAAATATACAATCTGAATTAATGAAGAAAATAGTTACATCTACTATCGAAAAAATATATATAGCTTTAGATACAGATGCTATAAAACAAGCAGTTAAATTTGCAGAAAATTTTATGAATGAGGGAAAAGAAGTTTATTTAATAGATCTTAAGGGGAAAGACCCCAGTGAAATGGGATTTTATGATTTTACAAAATTAATCCAAAATACTTTCCCTTTAACATCCTACCAATTAATGGAAAGGAAATTACAATCAATATGAAAAAAAGAAATATTAAAAAGTCCTATAATAGGATTTTAGAAATTAGTGAAGATGCTAAACAAATTACTTTACCTGATGCTAGATATTATAGAAGAAATGGTAAATATTATCCATCAGTAACTTATGTGTTAAGTTGTTATCCTAAGGGTAAACACTTTCAAGATTGGTTAAAAAAAGTAGGTTTTAGTGCTGATTGGATTGTTAAAAAAGCAGCTGAAGAAGGTACCCAAGTGCATGAAATGATTGAGGATTATCTTAATGGTAAGGAATTAAATTTTTTAAATGATGGAGTACCAATGTATAATCCTGATGTTTGGCAAATGTTTTTAAAATTTGTTGATTTTTGGGAAGAATACAATCCAACATTAATTGAAGCAGAAGTCCATTTATTTTCAGATGAAATTAAAGTAGCAGGTACTTGTGATTTAGTATGTGAAATTGAAATAGATGGTAAAACTGAGATGTGGATTATTGATTTTAAAACATCAAATAACCTACAAATAACTTACGATTTACAAGGAGCTATTTATGCTAAATGTTATGAAGAATGTTATGGAAAAACTGTAGATAAAGTAGGAGTATTATGGTTAAAATCAAAATCTCGAGGTAAGGATAAAAAAGGAAAAAAAATAAAAGGTAAAGGATGGGAGATGCATGAATCAAAACGTACACAAGAAGAAAATATTGATATTTTTAATACTGTTAAAAAATTATTTGATTTAGAATTTCCTAAACACTCACCTACATTCACAGAATTCAAAACTACAGCTAAGAGGAACTTATAATATTTATAATAAAAATATATGATAAGTTTAATTAAAATTTTAAATGAAGCACTTGGTAAACCTAAGGCAATCATATTAGCAGGTGCACCAGGAGCAGGTAAAGGATATATACTTAGAGGATTAGATTTATCAGGTTTAACTACCTATAATTTGGATTTAGATTTTGTACCCTTATTAAAAAAGGCAGGTGTTAGTTTAGATTTAAAAAATTCAACACCCGAAGAAAGAAGTCAAGCAGCAAAATTAATGAGACAAGCAACTTCTAAGTTAAAAGATGAAGATTTACCTAAAGCAATTGCTAATAGAGAATCATTTATATTAGATGGTACTGCGGCTTCAAGTAAAGCTACTCTAAAGTTAAAAGATGAATTAGAAAAGGCAGGCTACGAAGTATTTATGTTATATGTCTATACAGATTTAGAACGTTCATTAAAACAAAATCAAGATAGATTTGATAAATCAGGCGGGGAAGATAGAAGTTTAGCACCTGCTATTGTAATGCGTACATGGAATGATGTAACTCAAAATTATGATACATATAAAAACGCATTTGGTGGTAATTTTGTTTCTGTTTCAAATCTTTTAAAAGATGAAAAATTAGATAATTTAGAAGATATAGTAGATAAATATCTAAAACCTTATAAACCACAAGGAACAAAACCTAAAGACGCAAAAGCACAAGCGAGATCAGATAAAAAAAAATTAGAAATTAATACTCAAATTAAATCATTACTTGCGGATGATGGAGTAAAAAATGTTATTGACAATTCAGTTTCAGCTGAAGAAGCTCAATCAGCATTAAAAACATTTTTAAATAAATGAGCCAATTATCAAAATCATTATTAGAAGGACTACTACCAGAAGATAAAAAGAAAATAGTTGCTTTGTATGGTGGGGGTTTTAAACCACCAATAGGAGGACATTTTGAAGTAGTAGATGAAGCATTAAAACAATACCCCGAAATTGATGAATTAATCATATTAGTTGGGGGAGGAGAAAGAAATGGTATATCTCAAGCTGAAGCTATTTTAATTTGGGATATTTATAAAAATTATTTACCTTCAAAAGTTAAAATCCAACCCTCAAAGATGCCTATTGGAGATATCTATAGTTTTGCTAAAAATAATCCTCAAGATATTATATATTGGATAATAGGTAGAAGAGAAGGTGCTGATGATGATAATCAAGATATAACTAATAGAGCAAAAGCATTAAAAAGTAATCCTGAAAAATACGATAATTTAGATTTAAAAATTATTACTACTAAAGATGAGGGTATGAGAGGAAGAAATGCTAGGGAAGCAGCTAAAAAAGGAAAATTATATTTTACCCCATTCCTGCCAGATATTTTATCAACAGAAGAAAAAAGTATGGTTTTTAATATAGTTTCTCCTACATTAAAAGAAAATGCTACATATTCCCAAAATATAGATTATAAACAAATGATACAGGATCTAACTGATTATATGATAGAGAAAGGCAGGAATATAGAACCTTTACCTAAAATAGAATTTATAGATGGTGATACAGAGAATGCAAAAGAATTTTTAGGTAAAACAGCTTATTATGACCCAAACACTCAAACTATAGTTTTATATACAGAAGGTAGACATCCTAAAGATATAGTTAGATCATTTTCCCATGAAATGGTTCACCACACTCAATTTTTAGAAGATAGGTTAGGGGGTATTCAAACAACTAATACTATGGAGGATGATAATTTAGATAAAATTGAACAAGAAGCTAATTTAATAGGTACAATGACATTTAGAAATTGGACTGATACTTTAAATGAAAAGAAAAACAAAGATCCTTTTGGTATAACTGCTTATGCTCTTGAATTAGCTAGAGGATTAGAAGAAGAATTAGATAAAAAAGAATACACTATATACTCAGATATGGATGGGGTCTTAGTTGATTTTAATGAAAGATTCAAAAGGTTTTCTAAGGGTATATCCCCAAGGGATTATGAAGAAAAATTTGGAATAGAAAAGTTTTGGGAATTAATTGATGGTACTGGAGTAAGATTTTGGGTTGGTATGGATTGGATGTCTGATGGTAAACAATTATGGAATTATATTAAACAATATAATCCATTTTTATTGTCTTCTCCTTCAAGAGCAGATCACTCAAGAATGGGAAAAAGAATTTGGAGAAAAAGAAATCTTCCTTCAACAAAATTGATATTAGCATATGCTGCTAATAAACAAAATTATGCTGATCCAAATAGTATTTTAATAGACGATAGAAAATCAAATATAGATCAGTGGGTAAAAGCAGGAGGAATTGGTATATTACATACTGACACAGCTTCAACAATTGAAAAATTAAAAGAATTAGGTTTATGAGTCAAGATAATGTTTTAAGAAAAGAATTTTCAAAACAAGATGTTAAAAGAATTAGAAATTTAGTACAAGGAAAATCAGGAGATAGAACAACTGAAGGAATAGGTTATACTAAAAAAGATACATTTTATAAAGAAGGTGATATTTGGGAAGAAAAAGGTCGTAAATGGACAATTAAAGAAGGTATTAAACAAAATATTACTAAATATGATAAAATAAAAAAAGCAATAAAAACACCTTTATTTTGTCCAAATTGTAATAAACAAATGAAACATAAATTTGATCCTAGTTATTATAAAATACATAAAAAATGTTATGATTGTTTTTTATATTTTGCCCAAGATTTAAAGAAATTAGGAGCATGGGATATATACGAAAAAAATATTCACAATTCAGATTTAGACATTTTTATAAATGATTTTAAAGATTTTGTTAAAGCTCAATTAAAGGTATCTAATGAGTCTTATGTAAATGAACAAGGAGATGTTGAAAAGTGGGTTGGGGGTTATGATAAAGAAAGGGTATTAGAGAGTTTAGAAAAAACCGTAGAATATTTAAAAAACCTTAAAAAATAACATTCGCACATTTTATATGTTTTTTATATATTTATAACAAAAATAATAATATATTATCATGGCAAAAGACTTTTCATTAACTAAATATTTTAGGAATCAATACCTTAAAGAATTCAAAAGTAATGCCCAAAAAGAAACAGGCGCCATGCGCAGTTCTACTTTCACAGCATATGATGAAGATGGAGAACAACCTTATTTAAGAGAATTTGAACAACCAAAATCATTTGATCCTGATACTATTAGATTAGTTAGAGAAATGTTAGAGGTTGCTGATATATACCATAATGATCTTGTTGGGGGATACGATGAAGTTTCTTCATATTTAGATAAAAGATCAGGTGGAACATATTTTAAATTTCCACATTATAATGGACCTGGACCAGGAGCATTATTTGGTAAAGAAACAACAGATAGAATTGATCGTTCTAAAGCAGAAGCAAAAGAAGCAGCACTTAAAACATACACTAAATTTAAAGATTATATAGAAGATTACGAAATATCAGATTCATCTCCAGCAGGAGTTTATGGTAATATTTATTTATTTGTAATGTTTAATTCTTTAGCAGAAGATTATACAGCACCAAAAGGAGGAACTATATCATCTCAATTTGAAAACATAAATGATCCTGCTTTGGTAAGAGCAAGAGCAGCTAAAGATAAAATGAATAAACTTAAATCAAATCCAAAACCAAGTTTTGATGAAGTTTTAAATTTAAGAGATGATAAAAAAGATTTAGAAAGTAGAATTGCTCGATTATACAGAGAAATGGAGCAAGAAGCTGAACCAGAAGGAGGTCCTATAGCAGATCAATATGCTGATGAATTATATAAATTAGAAAATGAATTACGTATGGTTAAAAAGCAAATTAATAACTATGATATGAATGAAGGTTCTTGTGGTTATACACCAGATGGAAAACCAAGAAACAAACCAGCAGGTCCCGATTTATTGGATCTAAAAGAAAAAATATTTAACTCACTTAAAAAATAATAATAATAATAAATCCCTATATATTTATAATAAAATAATACTAAAATGGCAAACGAATTTAATTACAAAAATTACCTTAAAAATAACCCACTTTTGACTGAAGACAAAAGAACTGATGCAGAAGAAGAAGGATATTTGGATGGACTAAAAGACGAAAAAGCAGATCTTAAAAAAGAAAATGTAAAATCTTCAAAAATGACAGTTAAAGAATTTAAAGCACAAATTAAAGAAAGAATTCTAGCTGAAATGACTGATGAATTAGATGAAGCTGATGCAGTTTCATTTAGAAGACAAAACTCTCCTTCATATACTATGGATGCTGATGGTGGTCCTGTTAATCCACAACCCCATAAAGTAGGTAAATCTACTGTTGAAGAAGAAATGGAAGATACATATGAGCAAGAAGATGTAGAAGTTACTGATGATGAAAATATTGATGTTGATATTGAAAAAGATGTTGATATAGATGATGAAGAAACGGAATCAGATATTGAAGTAAAAACATCAGTACCTGGTGAATCTACTGAAGTAGAAGCTGTACAAGGTCTTTTAACTAAAGCTCAACAAGAAGCTGAAAGATTAGGTGATGAAAAATTATTAGCTCAAATTGGTAATACAATCACTTATTTCACAAGAAAACACGTAGTAAAAGTTTAATTAAAAAAAAATAAAAGTAATGACGCAAGAAATTTTTGATAAGATTGATGCGCTTTATGAGACATTTAAAGCAGAACATGATGGTACCTCTAAAGCAGCTCATGGTCGTGCAAGAAAAGCACTAGGAAATATTAAAAAACTCATCTCAGAATACAGAAAAGCATCTGTAGCTGCAGATAAAAAATAAATAAAATGCTCAACGAAAAAAAGCTTACAAAAGCAGAACTCGATAAAAGAGAAGATATTATAATGAAAATGAAGAAGAACAAACGTTCTCTTGTTGACAAATATGGTAAAGATGCTGAAGCTGTAATGTATGGGCGTGCAACTAATATGGCTAAAAAACAAGCAGAATCTATGAAAGGAAATAGGTTAAGTGAGTTAATTAAAGACGCACTAACAAATCCAAAAAAAGCAGATTTAAATAAAGATGGTAAATTATCTGATTACGAAAAAACTAGAGGTAAAGCAATTGAAAAATCAATGGCTAAAGATAAGGTAAATGAAATTGATCTACCAGGAAATCTAGTTCAAAAACTAGCTAATGATGTTGGTGATGGTCCTTCATTTGCAAGAGTAATATTACAACTTTTTGATGCTATACAAGATAAAGAACAAAAAGATTATTCTAAAAACCAAAAATTAGGAAAAGCACTTGGAATTTTAAGAGATTTAGCTGATGATAAAGCTGTTCAAAAACCAGTAAATGAAACTAGAGATGATGAAGCTCAAAGAATGGCTAGTACATTAATTGATGCTTTAGGTACATCAACAACTCTTGAAAATTTAATTTATGCTATGTCTACAGATGATGCTAAATTATATTTAGGTGCTATAATGAGAGATTATGATATTGATAATCCAATGGATATTAATCTTGATAAAGTAGGAGGAGTTTATGGTGATAAAAGAATAGAAGAAGGTCATAGTTTAGATCAAGGTGAAATAGCTTTATTAAGAGCACTTAGAAATCAAGTTGATCAAGGAGTTTTAAATAGTAAACAAAAAACTGCATTTGTTAAATTACTTGATAATTTAATAGATACTAATCTTAATGAAGTAGGAGGATTTGATAGAAAAGGTAATAAAATAGATACCCCATCAGATAAGGATGTTAAAAGAAGAAAAGTAGGAATTGGTAATGCTTTAAAAGAAGAAGATAAAGATAAAAAGGTTATAGATATGATTAAAAAAATGGCACCTAAAACTAAAACTAAATTCTTAAAAAAATTAGCTAAAGTAAAAGATATTAAAGAGACTATTAAACAAATGAGATCTATAAATGAAAAATCATATCCATTTGATCAATGCCTTGATGATAATGAAGGAAAATATGGTAAAAAAGGAGCTGCTAGGGTATGTGGTTCAATTAGAGCTGCATTTGGTGAAGGAATTGAAGAAGGTTTACCTAAAGGCTATTTCAAGAAAGAATTTGGAGTAGGTAAAAAAAAAAAGCTTAAAGAAGCAAGCGGTCCCGCAACAATAGAGGACACTGAAAAAGCTGCAAGAAAAGTCGTAGCAGCAATCAAGCTAGAACAACCTGAAGATGATATAAAAGTATCAAGAGGATTAGAAGAAGGTTCTTTTGATATAGATGTAAATGATCAAGCTTATGAAGGTGGATCATATACAGTAGATAGTGATGGAGATATCACATTAGTATCAATTAGAAAACCAGGATTTGTTGGTAATTTAAATGATGCCCCAAGTACTATACAATCAACTATGAATGATGTTATAGCATAAGAATATGAATAAAGCTGATTTTAAAGAAAGAATAAGATTACTTGTAAAGCAAGTATACTCAAATACAAAAGAAGCTGAAGCAGCTGCTGTTGAGTATGATGAATTAACTAAATTTCCTGAGTTAAAAGCAGTTATTGTAGATTTATTAACTCATGAGTTTGATTCATTCTTAGCATCAATTGATTGGGTTGCACCTCGTCCTACTACATTTAGAATTAATTTAAGAAATGATGAAAATTTTTATCTTATTTGGATGCAAAGAAGTTGGATTGCACAAGTAGAAGGTAAAAAATATTATTTACTTAACTTACCAGAGGAAGAGAATTGTGTTCAACATATAGCTAGAGTTTTAAGATATGGAGCACCTGGTGATGGAGCTGAAGCTGGAGAAGAAGAAACAGAAGATATTAATGTAGATGTCGAAGATAATGTAGATGTAGATGTTGACGACACAACAGACGTGGAAGTGTAATGGATAATATAACTAAATATTTACATAAAATAGCTTATAAATTTCCTAAAGGTTATCCTGATGTTAATGATTCTGAAGATATGAATTTATTAAATGAATTTATAAATAATATTATTAAAGAAGAAGATGAAGAAGAAGATTTAAAGAGTAAATTAATTAATATCATAAATTCAAGTGATTTATCTGATGATGAATTAAAAGCTTATTCTAAATCTATTACTAATAGAGGATTTAAAGGAGATATAACAGGTAAACTTAATAAAAAAGGATATACAAAAGATTCATTTAAAGTAGGAGATAAAGCAATCGATTATATAATAGATAAAATAGCAGACTCAGAAGCAGAAGAATTTATTAATTATAAACCCAAATCTTTTAAAAACACCCCAGATAGAGGAAATTTTTCCAAAGCAACAGGATTATCAAATAAATTAGTTAAAGATTTAATTGATATTGAACCCGGGGCAGATGCTGGTGGTTCTTCTATTGGTAAGGGAGAGTTATTTTTATCTTTAGCTTTTAATGACATTGATAATAGAGGAGGTGGAGGTGATTTAAACTATGATGGTAAAAATTTAGAAGTAAAAGGAACTGGTGGTAGATTAGGTCAACAAGCAGGTAGAGGGAGTGACTTTGATTATTTGTCATTTTTAGGAGAAAAATATTTAGAAGGAGAAGAACTAGAAGAATTTTTAAATGATCCTCAAAATAAAATAATAAATGTTTCTATTAAAAATATTTATGATCAAGCAATAAAAAATGGAGCAAAGCCCCAAGATGTTATTAAAGATATTCAAAAAGCACTAGATGGGGTATTTTTTAATAAGGGACTATCAAAAAATTATTTTAATGGTCCTGCTGATTTTAAAGACTTAGCTGATATGAAAATCAAATTAACAAAATTAAATGCTGAGGCATATGCTCAAAAAACAAATGTAGGGGCATTTTTGTTTATGAATTCTAAAACAGGTGACTATGTATTAGTAGATGTTGATAATTTAGAGGATTCTATTGACGCAGGTTTATTTGGAACAATAGTAAAAAACCCAATTAGTGGGTATCAATGGAATAATCCTCACCCTAACATGATAATTAAATAACTATGTGTAAATGTGGATGTAATTCTTGTGAAACTGAAAGTACTGCGTTAGTACTTAAGGAAAATAAATTTGTACATACTCCTATATCAGAGGGGTTAAAATATCATATAGACAATAAAATACCGTTAAGTGAAAATATTTATCGCATTGGGTCTAAAGAATATATGAAATTATATAGTGAAGCTAGATCATTATATTCTCGTGGAAAATTAGATGTAAGTGAAGATGATAAATATTTTCTAACAGAAACTCATGTTGGTAATTTTGGTATGTTTGAAGGTAAAAGAATACCATTAGATATTCCTATGTTAAAAGAAGGGGGTGATGTGTTTATGGATGGAAATAAAGTAAATGAATATCTAAATGAAAGTATGATTGGTATAAAAACTAAAGCAAACTTTAAACCTTTACAATTGAAAGGAGCATTAGAAAGAGCTGGAATTAAAGGGTTTAGAATGGATAGATTATCTTGGTCTCTAACAGCATTAAAACTAGATAAAAAATATTTTAATGACGCTAAACAAATAATAAAGGATTTAGGACTTTCAATTATGATGGCTAAGGAAAGTAAAATTAATGAAAATATTGATGTATATGATATTTTAAAACAAAATAGAGACAAAATTCTTCTTGATTATGGTCCTCAAACCTATAGAACTCTCCAAACTCAATTAATGAAAGATGATGAAGCATGGGTTAGAAGTTGGTTAGTCAATAAAGGTTATATGGATGAAGAAAAATTACCATTTGAAGAATCATTAAACGAAGAAATTACAGATGAAGAAATGAAAAGAGAATATGATAATATTCTATCTAGAGAATATCATTTAACTCGTATTTATACAGATAATAGATCACCTGAAAATTGGGAAAAATTATCAAATATTAGAAAAAAAGGAAGAAATTTAGAAAAAAAATTAGCAGATAAAGGATTAATCCCATCATATTTAAAAGAAAAATTATGCAAAAAGGGTGAAGCTTATCGTAAACGAAGAATGGCAGCAGGTGAAAAATCATCAGCTTATTTATCAGGACGTGCTGTTAAAGTTTGTAAAGGTCAAATGAGTGGTAAGAAAAAGAAAAAAGCAAATGAAAATACAGCTCCTAATCATGATGGTAAAGCTGCACCTTATGGATCAGGATATAAAATATTAAATATAGATGAAATAGCTGAGTCATTAAGAGATTGGTTTAAAAAAGAAAATTGGGTAAGAATTAACACATCAGGTAATATATCTGGTGATTGTGGAACAATGAAAAAAGATAAAGCTACTACAAGATGTTTACCTAAGAAAAAAGCTCAATCAATGACTAAAGCAGAGCGTAAAGCTACTGTAGCTAAAAAGGTAAGAGGTAGTAAAAAAGGTAAACAATTTGTTTCAGTTGATGAAGTTATAAACGAAGCTAAAAAGAAAAAGAAAACAGAAAAAAAAGATCCACCAATTGGAAAACCAAAACGAGGTGGTTCTAAAGCATATTATGTTTATGTAAGAGATCCTAAAACTAAAAAAGTAAAAAAAGTATCATTTGGATCGGGTGGTTTAAGAGCTAAAATCAGAAACCCAAAAGCACGTAAAGCATTTGCTGCTAGACATAATTGTAAAAATAAAAAAGATAGAACTAAAGCAGGATATTGGTCTTGTAATTTACCTAGATATGCACCTCAATTAGGATTAGGTGCTAAAATGAATACATTTTGGTAAATGAAACCTTATTCTCATAAAAATAATATAAGAGAATTTTCTAAAGATGTTAATGAAATGGATCTTGTTTGGCATCAAGATAAAGAAGATAGAAAAATAGAAATATTAGAGGGTGAAGGTTGGAAATTTCAAAAAGATAATGAATTACCTTTGGAACTTAAAAAAGGAGATCGTATATTTATAGCCGAAGGAGAAATACATCGTGTAATTAAAGGAACAACTAATTTAAAAATAAAAATAAATGGATAATTTTAATATACATTCTTATTTTAAAAAACAATATCTAAATGAAGAAGTTAAAACTAAATTAGATGATTTAACTTTTGATATGTTAGTAAATGTTTTTACAGATGATTATAAAAATATCCAATTTACACGTAAACAACCTGACGGAAAAGAAGGGAATTATTATCGTGATTCTATTACTTTAGATGGTACATCAATAGGAGATGCAAGTGCATTAGAAACTGCAAAAGAAAAAATTAAAAGAAATTATGGAAATGTAGATATTTTATTAAAACCTGAAGCTAAAGCATGGTTTAATAAAACAAAAATAGTTAACAATAAATATGATATAGATAAAAAGAAAGAAGGAGAAGGCATGAAATCTTTTATGGATAGAGAAATATCATTAGGTAGAATAGTAGATTAATTAACTTAAAACTAAAATTATGTGTAATTGTCAAGAATGTAAATGTGAAAAAAGTTGCGGATGTAATTGTTGCGACTGTTAATAACTTATAGCTCGATTCATAGCCGAGTGTTTTATAAAATTTAAAGAGATCTGTGGCCTCCAATTTGGAGTCCACATTTTTTTTTCGTATATTAATATATAAAATTTAAACATAGATGAATAAAGATGTAGTAATTGTAGGAGCAGGAGTAGCAGGTGTAAATGCTGCTACTAAATTAGTAGATAATAATTATCAAGGTAAAATCACTATTATTGATATGGGTAAAGATCCATATTTAAGGCCTTATGAAGAAGTAATGACAGGTTATTTAGGAGCAGGTGGTTGGTCTGATGGTAAACTAACTTACTCAACACAAATTGGTGGTCAATTATCTAAATATGTAGGTGAAGATAAGGCAATGGAATTAATGAAACAGGTTGTTGATAATTTTAGAAGATTCCACCCACATCCAGAGCAAATTATATTATCTCATCCAACAGAAGAACCGGATTTTATAAAACCATACTTTGGTTTAAGATTATTCCCAGTATGGCATATTGGTACTGATTATTTACATGAAATAGGTAAAAGTTGGTATGATTATTTAGTATCTAAAGGTGTGGAATTTCATTGGGAAACTAAAGTAACAGATATTAATTTTGAAGATTGTACAGTATGGTTAAAAAATGGTTTTCATTTTGATTATGATACACTTATTTTTGGTGTAGGTAAATCAGGAATTGATTTTACTTCAGATATAATGAAACAATATGATTTACCAACTGAAGAAAAACCAGCTCAAGTAGGTGTTAGGTTTGAAGCACCACAGAAACACTTTCAAAAATTAATTGACATAGCATATGATTTTAAATTATATAGAAAAGATGATAAAGTTAGTTTAAGATCATTTTGTACAAATAATAATGCAGCTTATGTAGCTGTAGAAGAAACATATGGTGATCATAGTTACAATGGGCATGCTAAAAAGGATGAAGCATTTAGAAATGATATGACTAATTTTGGTATACTAATGGAAATTAAAGGTATAGATCAACCCTTTAAATGGGCAAGAAAATTAGTAAATAAAGTACAAGAAAATAGTACAGGTTTATTTTATAGTCCAACTAGAGAACCCTCTACAACATCAGAAGGAATTGATGTATCAGCTACTAAAATTAATAATTTAGATGTAGTTAAAGATGCATTTCAAGGATATTATAGTTATATAGAAGATTTTATTAATGATATGAAAAAAGTATTCCCAACATTAAAAGATGATTGGGGAATATATGTACCTGAGGTTAAATATTTAGCCCCAGAACCATTAGTAAATTATGAAGATTTATCATTAACTAAATATCCAAATGTACACTTTGTAGGTGATGCTTTAAGTGCAAGGGGTATATCAGTTTCAGGAGCTCATGGGACATTAGTAGCAGAACAAATATTATTAATGAATAAAGCTATAAATGAGTTTTTAGAACATGCAGATAAACAAGGACCGTGGTCTGAAGAAGATAATAAAATACATACTATAGGTGGGTTAACAATGCCAAAAGAGAATACTAATAAATTAAATAAATATGAAAGGAGTTAATTTAAATGAAAATATTAAAAATAAGAAATATCGTAAAAAAGAAGAAGATGGATCTATTACAGTTATGATATGCCTAGAAGCTAATGGAATGAATAAACTTCATAGCATTGAAGAGCCAGCATTAGTAAATGAAAAACAAAGAAAAAAAGAATATTATTTAAATGGTATTAAATATGATTATGAGACATGGAATGAAATAAGAAAAGGAAGAGAAGGTTTACCATGGTATAAAAAACCTGCTCCTAAAGGTATGACTCATAGAAATTAGTTTGTATATTATAATAAAAAATTAGTTATGAAAATAGGATTTTGTGGTACAATGAGTGTAGGAAAAACTACATTAGTAAATGCTTTAAAAGAATTACCTGAATTTAAAGATTATACTTTTAGAACTGAGCGTTCAAAGTATCTTATGGAAATGGGCATACCCTTGAATACAGATTCAACTTTAAAAGGGCAATTAGTATTTGCTTCTGAAAGAGCAAGTGAATTAATGCAAAAAAATATAATTACAGATAGAACAGTGGTAGATGTTATGGCATTTAATGCTTTATCTAAATCAATGACAGCTACTGAATCATATTTTTTAAATCACACATTAGAATGTTTAGTTAATGATTACGATTATTTATTTTATATATCTCCTGAAGGTATAAAAATTGAAGATAATGGTGTTAGAGAAACAAACAAAACATATAGAGATGATATAAATAAAAAAATATTAGAAATTTTAGATAATAGGGTTGATCAATATATTTCTATAAGAGGTACTGTAGAGGAACGAGTAAAACAAATTAAACAAACAATTTTTCTATAATATTTATAATAAAATATAAAAATATAATAATGAGAATATCTGAATTAAAAACATCTATCAAAGAAAAAATTGTTGGAATGTTGTCTGAAGCGTCAGCTGAAGAAATAAAAAACCAACAGGATTTAAATGCTGAATTAGAAAAAACTAAAGAACTTCAAGATGATATAATGTCTGAAGATGAAGAACCTACAAAAGCACAGTTAAAAGGTGCATCTAAAGATTCAGTTGCTACAATAGCTAATAAATTACAACAAACTACTAAAGAAATGAAATCTACTGTTAATAAGTGGAAAAAATCAGAAGGGGAAGAAAAACAAAAATTAAGAGATAAATTATTAAAACTAACTAATATTAAAAAAGAGTTAGAATCAATGTTATAAAATTATTGTTATGAAAAAATTATGGAAAATATTACTTGCAATTGGAGGTCTTATTGGGGGTATATTATTAATATCTAATAAAAATAAATCTACATATAAAAAAGATTTAAAAGATAATAAAGCTAAAATAAAAGAAGTTAAAGAAAAAATATCAAAAGTAGAAAAAGATAAAAAGAAAACAAAAGCTAGAATAAAAAATACAAATAAAAAAATAGCTAAAACCAAATCAAAAACTAAATCTACTAAATCAGCAAAGAAAACAACTTCTAGTTTTAAGAAAAAATATAGAAAATGAGAGTTTTAATGTTGTTATTATTTACGTTTTTAATAAATGTAGAGATTTTTAGTCAAGATATAGTTAAAATTCCTCAACAAGAATTAGAAGAATTTTTTTTAGCTCTTGATACACTAGAATATCAGGATTCTATTAAAATCATTTTAATTAAAGATTTAGAATCACAAATTTTAAATTATAAATTATTATCAAAACAAGATAGTTTATTAATAGAATTTCAAAAACAACAATTTTATCTACAAAAACAACAAATAGAGTTACATTTAGATAGATTAAAAGTTGTCGATAGATGGTACCATAAACCTTGGGTAGGGTTTATTGGAGGGGTTGCAGCAACAGCAATATTAATACATACAATAGATTATACCTTACCTAAATAATGGCAGATTTAAAAAAAATAATAAGACAGGAATATATAAAATGTGCAACAGATCCAGTTCATTTTATGAAGAAATACTGTTATATTCAACATCCACAAAGAGGTAGAATTCAATTTAATTTATATCCTTTCCAACAAAAAGTATTAGGTTTATTTAAAGATAATCCATATTCTGTTATTCTTAAATCTAGACAATTAGGTATTTCTACTTTAACAGCTGGTTATTCTCTATGGATGATGACATTTCACAAAGATAAAAATATACTTTGTATAGCAACAAAACAAGACACAGCCAAAAATATGGTTACTAAGGTTAAATTTATGTATGAAAATTTACCTTCCTGGCTTAAAGTAGATGCAATGGAAAATAATAAATTAACATTGCGGCTTACTAATGGATCCCAAATTAAAGCAACATCTGCAAGTAGTGATGCTGGTAGATCTGAAGCAGTATCTCTTCTATTAATTGATGAAGCAGCTTTTATTGATAATATTGGAGAAATTTGGGCATCAGCACAACAAACTTTAGCAACTGGGGGTGGATGTATAGCATTATCAACTCCTTATGGTACTGGAAATTGGTTTCACCAAACATGGGTTAGAGCAGAAGCTCAAGAAAATGAATTTTTACCTATTAAATTACCATGGTATGTTCACCCAGAAAGAAACCAAGAATGGAGAGATAGACAAGATGAATTACTAGGTGATCCTAGAATTGCAGCACAAGAATGTGATTGTGATTTTAGTACATCGGGGGATATTGTATTTTATTCTGAATGGATTGATTTTCTTAAAGAAACAACTATAAAAGAACCCTTAGAAAGAAGGGGTGCTGATCAAAATCTTTGGATTTGGGAAAATGCTGATTATTCTAGAGAATATATGATTACTGCTGATGTTGCTCGTGGAGATGGAAAGGATTTTTCTGCATGTCATGTAATAGATATTGAAACTAATACTCAAGTAGCAGAATATAAAGGACAATTACCCCCAAAAGAATTTGGATATTTTTTAACAGGATTAGCAACTGAATATAATAATGCTTTACTAGTAGTAGAGAATGCTAATATAGGATGGGCTACTTTAGATGCTATAATAGAAAGAGGATACAGAAATTTATACCACTCTCCAAAATCAGACCAACTAACAGCAGAATCTTATTTAAGAGTATATGAAGGTAGTTCTGAAATGACACCTGGATTTACTATGTCTATGAGAACAAGACCTCTTTGTATAAATAAGTTTAGAGAATTTGTTGGTGATAGATCTGTTACTATACAATCAAAACGATTATTAGAAGAAATGAAAGTATTTATTTGGAGAAATGGAAGACCAGAAGCCCAATCAGGATATAACGACGACTTGGTTATGTCATTTGGGATTAGTATGTTTCTACGCGATACATCACTTAAGTTTCAACAACAAAGTTTAGATGGAGCTCGTGCTGCATTAGGTAATATACAAAAATCAAAAACCTCTCACAGTGGGGGGTATAGTGCTAATAATGTTAAAAATCCTTATGATATGGATATAGGAGGTAAGAAGGAAGACATAAGTTGGTTATTATAATATATTTATAAATAAAATAAAATGGCAGATAAAGGCTTATTTTCAAGATTAAAAAGATTATTTTCAACAGACGTATTAATTCGTAATGTTGGGGGTGATCAACTTAAGGTCATGGATGTAAATCAAATCCAAATGACTGGTGAATTAGAAACAAATTCTTTAATAGATAGATTTAATAGAGTTTATACAAATTCCCCAAATTCATTATATGGTCAACAACAAAACTTTAATTACCAAACATTAAGACCTTATCTATATTCAGAATATGACGCAATGGACACAGATGCTATAGTAGCATCAGCATTAGATATTGTAGCAGATGAATCTACTCTTAAAAATGATATGGGAGAAGTTTTACAAATTAGATCAACTGATGAAAATATTCAACAAATATTATATAATTTATTCTATGATGTATTAAATGTAGAATTTAATTTATGGCCCTGGATTCGTAATATGTGTAAATATGGTGATTTCTTTTTAAAATTAGAAATCGCAGAAAAATTTGGGGTTTATAATGTAATACCTTATACTGCATACCATATTGAAAGAATTGAAGGTGGGATGGGATTAGATAAAGATGGTAATCCTTTAAACCCTCAAGAAGTAAAATACAGATTTGATCCAGATGGTATCTCAGGAGCCGATTCCGGTTATTTCTCAGTCCCTAACTCAGGGAATCAAGCAAATTCCATCATATTTGATAATTATGAAATGGCACATTTCCGTTTATTAACGGATATGAATTTCTTACCTTACGGTAGAAGTTACATTGAACCTGCCCGTAAATTATTTAAACAATATGTCCTAATGGAAGATGCTATGTTAATTCATAGAATCGTTCGTGCTCCTGAAAAAAGAATTTATTATATGAATGTTGGTGCAATCCCACCAAATGAGGTTGATGCATTCATGGAAAAAACCATTTCCAAACTTAAACGTACTCCTTATGTAGATGAGCAAACAGGTGAATATAATTTAAAGTATAATATGCAAAATATGCTTGAAGACTTTTATATTCCAATTCGAGGAAATGATTCAACAACAAAAATAGATAATTTAGCAGGTTTACAGTGGGATGGAATTTCCGATGTTGAATATCTAAGAGATAAATTATTTGCAGCTCTTAAAGTGCCTAAAGCATTTATGGGTTATGATGAAAATACAGATGGTAAAGCAACTTTAGCAGCTCAAGATATTAGATTTGCTAGAACAGTAGAACGTATACAAAGAATATTTACATCAGAATTATATAAAATAGCATTAATCCACCTTTACACTCAGGGTTATAGAGATGCAGATTTAACTAATTTTGAATTATCATTAACAACTCCATCTATTATATATGATCAAGAAAAAGTAGCTTTAATGACTGAAAAAATGACATTAGCCCAAGCTATGGTAGATAGTAAATTAATCCCATCAGATTGGATTTATGAAAATATATTCCATTTTAGTCAGGATCAATATGAAGAATATAGAGATTTAGTTAATCAAGATGTTAAACGTCAATTTAGATTATCACAGATTGAAGCAGAAGGAAATGATCCTTTATCATCAGGAAAATCCTATGGTACCCCTCATGATTTAGCAGCATTATATGGTAAAGGTAGAATGTATTCTGATCCTTCAAATTTACCTGATGGGTATGATGAAGGAACAACTGATAAAGAACCTCTAGGAAGACCAGTTGAAAACCCAACTAATAGAGATAAACAAGAAGGTAATTTTGGTAAAGATAGATTAGGTAGAAAAGGAATGAAAAAAGATTATAATGATACCTCAACATTATCAGAATTAGAAAGTAATAAAATATTGTCAAAATATGAAGATATGTTGAAGGATATACCACTTAATAAAAATATACTACTTTCTGAAGAGAAAGTTGCAAAAAAACATAAAGGAAATGTAATTAATGGTAATAATAACAAATCTTAATATATTTATAAAAAAATAAATATTGATGTATATAAAACATTCAAAATTCAAAAATACTGGTATTTTATTTGAATTACTAGTAAGAAAAATAACAGCAGATACTTTAGCTGGAATCGAGTCACCATCTGTAAATATTCTTAAAAAATATTTTGTAAATACAGAATTAGGAAAAGAATATAAATTATATGAAACTTTTTATAAATCTAAAAATATCACAGAAGGAAAAGCTAATACTATACTAAATACAATATTAGAATCTTCAAAAAAACTTAATAGAAAATCTATTAAAAGGGAAAAATATAATCTTGTTAGAGAATTAAGGGAACATTATAATGTTGAAGATTTATTTAAAACTAATATTTCTAATTATAAATCTTTAGCTGCATTATATACTTTATTTGAAGTTTACAATACAAAAGAAATTATTGATCCTAATCAGATAGTTAATAATAAACTAGTTTTATTAGAACAACTAACATCTAAAGAATTAGATAAAAATGATGTTAAAAATACACTTATAGAAGAATTTAAATCACAAGATAAAGATGTAAGACTTCTTACATATAGAGTAATATTAGAAAAATTTAATGATAAATATTCTAATTTATCAGATGCCCAAAAGTCAATATTGAGAGAATTTATTGAACATATAGATAGTACAAGTAAATTAAAAGAATTTTATAACACTAAGATCCAAGAAATTAAAAAAAGTTTATCTGAGGAAATTAAATCTGTAAAAGATAATGCTACAAAGATTAAATTAACAGAGGTAAATAAGTTTATTGTTGAAATAGGTAAAAAGAAAAAAGTCAACAATGAAAATTTGGTTGATTTATTACAATATAGCAGTCTTTTAGAAGAATTAAAATCAACTCATGAGCCAATACAAATATAAACTTAATGAAGTCCCTTCAGTAGAAAAAGGTGAAAAATTTAAAATAGGTGATACTAAGGTTTCTAGTGGTGTTAGATATACAGTTGTTGGTATTGATAAAGAAACTGGAGGTATAAAATGGGATATAGATTATCTACCTAATTTAACTCAATTATTTGATGCTATAAATGATTTATTTGATGTTACTAAACAGGTAGCTAGAAAAGCTAAAAATGATCGTAAATTTAGAGAAATAAGTGATGACGCTAGAAATCTAAGAAATAAAATTCGTACACATATTAGAAAAGAATATCCAGATGATTATCAAAGGATAACAGGAAGATTAGATGAAGATTTTGATGTAGGACATCAAGATAATGAACCTAAAATGTTAAAAAGTGATTTAGCTAGAACAGCTAAAATGGCTGTTATGCTTTATAAAAAGGTAAATAAATATGATACAGGTCGTGAAGTAGATTTTCCAAGCTGGTGGCAAGCAAAAATAACTAAAGCTTATGATTATTTACAAAGTGCTTTTAGTTATTTAGATGGTGCTGAAATGACTAGTGAAATATCTACAACAGGAGGGGGAGGAGGTGCTGCTTCATTTACTCCTGGAACTGGGGGACAATATGCTACACCATATGCTTTTAGAAAAAAAGGACAAAAAGCAAATGATAAAGTTTATAAAGAAATAGGATATAAAGAAGTTAAAGAAGGAGTAGGTGCTGATTTAGGACCAGGCCCTAAAGCAGGTCCTGATGGAGTTAAAGATAACTATTATGTTAAAGCATTTAAATATAAGTTAGTTCCTAAAAAAATAAAGGGAGCAGGTACAATAGTTAAACAAATATTTGAGGAAGAGTCAAAAAAAACCTTTCAACAAAAAAGAATAGAAGCATTTGATGGTGTTGAGAAAAAATTAAATGATATTTATACCATGATGTCTAATGCAAAAAACGAAACATCAGAATATTATAAAAACAATCCTGATTCATATTCGGTAGTTAAACCTACAGATTTAATTATGGATTATTTAGAAGATATAGAAAAATTATTAAAAGGAAAATAAATGAAAACATTACAAGAACAATATAATTTAATTAAAGAAGGAAAAGGACATAAAGATGTATTTCTTAAAGACGCAAAATCACGTTATCCTAATATGATTAGCAATGTATTAACATATAACCAAGCTACTGATATATTAAAACAACGTTCTATTATTAAGGAACATATGTTAGGGGGTGTTGCTAGCAATTTAGGTAAAAAGCCAGATTGGTTTAGCATTTTTGAAGAAAATGTTAATGAAGCTAAAGAAAACTTAAATAAAAATAGCTATAACTATGAAGATACTAAAAATATAGATAATCTTAATGGTGAAGAATTCCAATTAGGTATTAATTTTGAGATGTCAAAAGTTGCCGAACTGTTAACTAGTGTTAATATGGGTGAGTATTTGGATAAAGCTAGAAAAACTGTATCCAAAAACTTAGCAAACAATCCTTTATATTATATTGAAAATGCTGCTTTTGGTCAAGAAGGAATTGGATATACAGAAGATGCAACTGGTCTTAAACCAACAGAAATAAAAGGTAAGTATGCTGAAAGTGGTTATGGTGATGCTACTAAAAAAGTAGCAAATGACGAATTTTATTTCTTAGATTTCTAGCGTCATCACTTATTTCTCTAAATTTACGA
>CAACVC010000051.1_pt1 | contig 24752 bp, 12 predicted proteins | sample 2381761 | NCBI WGS metagenome assembly CAACVC01 (sample SAMEA5211966, study PRJEB30684) | marine metagenome | biome: Marine; feature: Epipelagic; material: Water | collected 2015-10-15 | depth 45 m
CGTAAATAAAGATGGTACAATCAAAATAAAGTCTGATTTGTCTGAGTTACAGCAACTTCAGGATGAGTATTACGAGCTATTTAAGAAAATAATTTTTGATAGAACTACAGTAAATGCTACTAGTAAATTAGATAACGATGATCTTAAAGACGCTGCAAATAATGTAGATAAAATACTAGGAGAGGAGTCAAACATAAATGACCCATCTTATGTAACTACAAATATTGACAATACAATAAGCCAAAGAACAGGTAAACAACTTATTGGGCCCGCATCCCTGGCTGCAGTTATGCATGCAGGATTACAAGGTAAAGGTATACAGATAAATTTAAATAGTAGAACTCTAGAGCCCATACCCTTAGTTCTTGGAGACATGATACCTCTTTGTAGTTTTCTTACAGGGTCAGATGAATTCTGCAGTTGTTTGAAACCTGCTAGTATAGCCATCTGAGTTTTGTAATAACTTGTATTAGGATTCTTACTAGTTCTTAGTTGTTCTAGGAAATCTTCTGAACTAAATGTTTTAAACTCTCCATCAGCATCCATTCTATATGAGTTAAGATCTGCTGTATAATCTGCATCAGAATCTATTCCTGCTTTCTCAGCAAGTTTAACCATTGTAGCATTGAATGCATCGTTTCTAATTTGCTCTTCACTTCTAAAGCCTCCTTCTATCTGTGCAGAGAAAAAGTCAAATTCTTCTTTATACATTTGTATAGCTTCTTGTCTTAAAAAGTATACAAGCTGCTCTGCATGTATAGAATCTGAGCTACGTCTATCTTTATACATTAGAGTGAATAGTGCTACATCTACAGTTGCATTATTAATACCTGCTCTACCAAGTACCGCTTCATTGGCATTATCTACTGCCGCATTCTGTACAGTACGTATATTATCAGATGCAGTTCTTATTGCTTCTTTTAATATTTGTGTAGAGTAAGATTTACCTCTGTATGCAGATATGTTTGTTAATTCTAAAACATCATTTTCTTTTCCACCTTTAAAGAACTTAAATGGTATGGGCTCTAGAGTTCTACTATTTAAATTTATCTGTATACCTTTACCTTGTAATCCTGCATGCATAACTGCAGCCAGGGATGCGGGCCCAATAAGTTGTTTACCTGTTCTTTGGCTTATTGTATTGTCAATATTTGTAGTTACATAAGATGGGTCATTTATGTTTGACTCCTCTCCTAGTATTTTATCTACATTATTTGCAGCGTCTTTAAGATCATCGTTATCTAATTTACTAGTAGCATTTACTGTAGTTCTATCAAAAATTATTTTCTTAAATAGCTCGTAATACTCATCCTGAAGTTGCTGTAACTCAGACAAATCAGACTTTATTTTGATTGTACCATCTTTATTTACGTCAAATTGCTTGAAGTATGTGTACGCTGTATCCCAGTCAAAGTCACTACCCATTTGATCTATAATCTCATCAGGTACAATTACTGTAGATGTAGAAGTTTTAGGTAAGAACCCTACTATCTCTACTGGAGATACAGATGGTTTACCTTGTCCAGGTATACGATATAGTATTCTTTCTCTAAGTTCTTGTGGTAGTATGTCTTGTTTTAGATACCTAACTTTATTTCTAATACCTGATATGTCCTTACCTTTATATTTTTTAACTGATAAATCAATGGTATTACCTTTTGAATCTGTAAATACTGGACTAATAAGTATTTGTGCTGGTAATATTTTACCGCCTGGTCCTTTTCTAACACCCTGTAATCCTACAGTTTCGTCAAAAGCATTTTCAGTTTCTATTAGAGTGATACCATTTTGAATTTTATCAAACTCTCCATCTGATACAAACTGTCCCCAACCTAGTCCGCCTCTAGCTTCAAATCCTGCAGAGGATGCTTGTACTAGCGCCTCACCAGGCATCTTAAATTTAGTAATTTCTTTATTTATTAAAGATAATACTAAAGCGTCTATGTTTTTTCTAGCATGATTAAATGTAAGAGGAGACTTAAACACTCTTTCTAGTGGCCCATCTATATCTTTTAGTGCTAGCTCTGATATATCTTTATCACTCCACTTACGTGCAATTGCTTCTTCTCTAAGCATTTTAGCAAGCGTAGCAGGATTTGGTATATATACACTGCCATCTGGATTTTGTTTTATACCCAGCTTAGTAAACAGTCGGTTTGCACCAAACCGCATTAGTTTTATTTGTATCTCTTCTTTCTTATCTCTAAGTTCTTCAATACTCTCACCTGTAGATAAAGACTTGCCAAGCATGTCATCAAACAAAAGTACATCTAGCTGTGTAGAATAACTAATCTCTCCAGTGTCTGCTCCTTTCTCTTGCTGTATACCTAGACCTTCTCTACTAAGAACTCTGGCACCTCTTCTCATCTCTGCTATAACTTCAGGTAAAGATTTAACTTTACCTTCTGCACCGTAAATACTTATTGGATTTACAGCTCCTGTTTTATCAGAAGTCATGTGCCCTAATCTATCTATACCTACAGTTTCCATGGCAACTCGTATGTTATCCATTCCGTATCCTGTAGTTTCTTCTGGCCACAAGTATCTAATATGTGACTTTCTAAATAGCTTGTTGTTGCTGTCACCTAATTTACCTGGCTTTATATCATTCTGTATAAACACAGGTTTATCAGCCATCATTATTTTCTTATACTGATCTATTTCTTTTTTACTAAGCACTTCACTTAGTCTAAAGAAGTTTCTTTTATTATTAGGATCTGCTATGGCAGCTTCGTGTGCAGCCAATACTCTATCTACTATTTCTTTTGGTAGTTTACCAGCAGATAGTTTTGACTCAAGCATTTCTCTAATAGTTCCGTACTCTTGTGCATCAGTTCTTTTTATACCCTTTCTAACTGCATCAACAGCAGTTGCAATAGTTACACTATTAGAAGTATATTTAGGTGTAGATGCAGGAGATATTAAATCTGCTTTACGCTTTTCGTAGTTATTTAGACTTTCTTTTATATCATCCTTTAATGTAGCTTCTGGATTTTTTTGTCTATTTACTTCTTTAAATGCGTGTGCAGGGTCATTACCAAATAGTTTTACAACTTCATTATTAGATACAATATAGTTTAAGTTAAAATCTGCAATAGCTCCTACAAACTGGTCTGCAGGTGTTTCAAAAAGAGATGTTTGTTGTTTAAAATTCTTTCTGATATATTTCTTATCTAAGAACTTTGGCTCAACCCCAAGTCGCTGTAATCTAGTTACATGTGAGTTTATTTGCTTTATGACATTTTCTTTTACCTCAGCACGTATGTGTTTTATGGCCTCTTCTGGCATCATACTCATAACATCTACATCGCCGTCTTCATACTTGTTTAAATAATTAAACATATAGAAGTATGACGCACCTTGCTCATAAGCCCCTCTATCCTCTTCAGGGTTTTTATTTTTTTCGTAGTTAGCAATTCTATTATACTCGTCTTCTGCGTATCCGTATATTTGCTCTAGAGCAGCGTCTTTTATATCTGTTAGCTGTCCATTCTCTACAACTAAATTTTCTACCACTCCTTGTAGTTTAGGAGCTTTTATTATAGGTGCTACATCTTTATCCGCCGTTGTTATTGGGAAGAAATAACTATCTGCATAACCTTGATTAGCAAATGCATTGAATAGAGTTACTTCTTGTAACCATGTTCCTTGCTCTTTTCTATTTGTAGGATTACCCTCTAGTTTAGTAGCATCAAACATTGAAACCTGTAAGTAGTTTTCATCCTGTAGCAATCCCTCAGCCCATACTGAATTCTTATTATAGCTTAAGCTTTTTAATTTTCTTAGCTGTTCTGGATTAGATGCATAATTAGATAACAATCTACTTATACCAAAATGATTTTGATATGGGTATATCATGTTACCTTTAGAGTCTCTTAGGCTATCACCATATATAACTCCTTCAAAGTCTACTGTAAGTCCTAGTAATCCGTAGATAACCTTTTCATAATTAGGCCCATCATATGGATTTGTAATATTTATAAACCCACCTTTCTTTTCTGCTACAAGATAGTCTTCAAAAGCTGTTTTGTTTTTTCTCAGTTCTTCTCTAGTACTTTTATCTGTAAGAATTTTATTTAGATTACCCTCTGCAAATGCAGCATGCTTCATTCTAAAAGAATTAAACAGTGCTGACATCATACCTTTTGGGAATCCTGATGCAGTAAGATCTGGGTCTACATGTGTACTCCATTTGGATTTACGACGTAAGTATACGTTTCTGTCTTCAGCTGTACTTCTATTAGCTAAGAAATCTAGGCCCTCAAATGGCACTTCAATACCCATATCTCCTAAATACTTCTGAACTATTCTAATAAACTGTGGAGTACCTAGAGCATTCTTATCTCTATACTCTTCAAAAAGTTTTTTATAGTCGCTTTGTATTTTTTGTCTATAATCTTGATCTATTATAACCTGTGGTATATTGTCCGCCTGTATAACTTTAGTGAGCTTAGTATTTTTTAAATTATTAAACCACTTATTTTTTAAGTTTATAGTTGTATTGTATCTGTCTGCCTCTTTGATCTCAGCAGTCATACCTATTGCTGATGCTTTTAAGTCTAAAAATACAAAGTCTAGTCTTGTACCTGACATTGCTACAAAGAACTGTCTTTGCAGAGTCTCTGATCCATTCTGTAATAAGTTAAGTGTCTTTTCAAAGATTGGATTTTTAGAATCATCTTTTCTTTTCTTAAGCGCTTTTAACTGATCATCAAATGTACCAGCTGTTCTACTTAGTGTAGCTTTTATTGTGTCATAGCTTTCTTGATATGGTATACCTTTTTTAAATGGTCCACCTAGCCAAGCTTTCTCGTCTTTAGTTGCACCTGCTAGTAATAATTTTATACTAGAAGAGGCTGTTCTCTTTTTATTTGTTTTATAGAATTCAAACTCATAGATGTCTTTTACAAAGTCTTCTTGTGTAAATCCATCAGCTTCTAAGTTTTCTGCAAACATTTGGTCTATCTCTACATCTGTAAGTTGTGTAGCTTTAAACCCTTCCTTCTGTGGTAGTATATCTAACTTGTTTAACTTTTCTATCATCAGACCTTCTACGGTAAGTTTACCAGCCTTTAGATCATAGTTGTCAAGTAGATGCTGTATTGCAGCTTTCTTATTTTTTCTAGTTTGTTTGGTATCTACTATTTCTTGTAGACTATTTTTTACAAACGCAGATATTTCTTTGAAACTACCTACTGTTATATTCTTAGCGTAGGTTGCAAATATAGAATCCATTGCTTCTACCTGCTGAGTAACACTGATTATTCTAGTATCAAATAATCTTTCCGCTAACTCTGCACGCATAGCTTTGGTAATACTATTTTCTTTATAGTTGTCTATCTGTCTTTCATCTGGATCACCCTCCTGTATCTTGATAGATGCAAAGGATAATTTAGGAGCAACTTGATTTGCATTTGCAGATTGTTGTACTGCAGCTCCCTCTTCAGCGAATGATGTGTTTACAACAATTATTGGTTGCGTCATGTATGTATACTCTCGGCTACCATCTTGTTTATCTATAAAGTTTTTACCGTTTATATCTGTCTTTAGGTGTTGTCCTTTAAATGCATTGTAGCTAGAGTGTGTGCTAATGTCTTTAACATTACCCTCTAGATCTAACATTACATCTTTAAACTCACCTTTTTTATTTATAGCATCTTTACGTACGGTAACTAGTTTTTGCTGTAAAAGTTCAGAAGCTTGTTGTGCGCTTTGTGGATCTCTAAGATCTTTTATCTCTCTTATGTCATTCTCTGTTGCAAACGAAGGATTGTTTTGGAAGAACAATGGGTCATTAGTATACATAGTTCTATTGTCTATGTCTACAATCTGTATCATACCCTGTACCTGTCCAGTTTCAGAAGCTGCAAGACTAGGCGTAAATACCAGCACTGCATTCTTAGCTAGGTTGTTTTCTTGCTCTTCGTCCCAAGTATAGAAGTTGTTTCTAGAGTTTACGTATCTATTTACAAACTTATGTAATCCTTTTGCATCTCCAGTTCTACCAAAGTTTATAGCAGTGTTGTCTTCTATAGCAGCGTATGTTCCTGTTTGATCGTTTTGGAAAGATACAGCTGCACCAATAACAGTGTCTGCTTGATCTTTTGGCAGGTTGTCTACAAATAATATACTTGGAAATATTTTATTATTTGGTGTAGGTAAGTTTACAACAACTCTACCGTCATTGTAATTACCATCTCTTAGATCTATTACAGTCTCTTCTTTGAGTGCAAACTCTCCTGTAAATATCTGCCCACCATCTACTACGCCTATGTCTAAATTATCTATATCAGGAAAAGCTTTGTCTACACTTGTATTTGTTTTCTGTAGATTGTCACCCACCAATACTAGATTACCTGCATCGTCTTCTGCAAACAAAGGTAGTATGAGGCCATGTCCTTTGAATTCTACATTAGTTTTGATCTCGTTATTTTGATCAGCACTTCTAGCAATAATTCTACGTATATTCTTAGCATGTCTAACCTGATCTTCTACTTCTCCAGGCGCCGTGTTTACTGGTAGATTGTTTTCATCTACTCTTGAGATCCACTCTACAGTATGTAGAGCTCCCACCTTAACACCGTTTTGATATATAGCTACAGCTGTCTCATCAATTTCATCCTCACCTAAAAGCGCTAGTGCCTCCATAGATAGAGGTTTATTGTCTGCACCCATCAGCTTAAGTGTAACTTCGCTACCTGGCATCATAGATGTTCTAGACTCAACTAGTTTAGATTCTTCTGTTTTAGTATTAGATATACTTCTGTTTACTTTCTTATCATCTACAGTTATTTGTCTGTACGGTATAGATAAGAATGCTACAGAAGAAGAAGATTTAGTTTGTCTACCTTTTTGCTGCTCTTGGTCTACTTCAAAGTATGTGTTAAATGAGTTAGGCGCTATGTTTGAATTATCAAAGTTTGTTTGGCCCACCTCTTCTGCATCCTGTTTACCGTTGTTTACTTCACCTTCAAATATAGGAGATGCTAATCCACTCTTTTTTTGTGTAGGGGTCGTAGGTATTGTAGAGCTTGCAGTAAGTGGTGCCCCACCAGCTGCTTGTTGTGCTTGAGATGCAGTTGTGCTTGCTTGCGCTTTTTTATTTACAGCTGCAGTATTCTTAGCTTTCTGTCTTGCTTTTGCAGCTTGTTGTTGTTTTTGTGCTTTTTGTTTAGCCTGTCTAGCTGTATCTTGAGCCTTTTGTTTCTTTTCGTTTTCTTTTATTGCTTTCTCTCCTTCTTGTTTTAACAAGTCAGGATTAGTAACATACTCATTGTATTTTAAAGCATTGTTTTTACGACGTATCTTACCAGCTTCTAGAAGAGCAGTGTATAATTCAATCTCTGCATCTATATCTCCTGCACCCTCTAGGTTATTTACTCTTTCTACAGCCTCACTACCAGTAATTTCATTTAAAGTTGCATAGTCTCTAACCTTAAGCTCTAAGTTTTCTTCAACCTTTTTTAATGTTTCTTGTGCATCTGCTAAATTTTTTACTTCACCTGCAAGAGTTTCATTTGTCTGTCTTGTCATAGGTAAGTCTTTAGCCTGTAGCTCTGCTATACTTTGTTCAAATGTGTTTATCATTTTTTGTACAGCTGCTCTTTGGAATACTATGTCTCTAATCTCATGAAGATCTTTATCCTCTACATTATTTTCAATGTCTTGGAATAGTTTATCTTTTTTAGCTTTTAGCTCTGAGAGTTTAGTTTTGTAGTTCTCTATATCTTTTAGAGCATAGTATTCATTTAGCTTGTGATTTACAAGTACAAATGCTTCCGCCTGGTTATTTCTAAGCGGGTTAAGAAGCTCGTTATTTATCACGTCTTCTATAAATTTAGCATCTTCTATGTACTGTTCAGCTATTTCTTTATAGTTACTTTCTAACCCTAAGTCTGATGCCTCTTTTGCAGTAGCATTCTTATAGGTTTCTAGTATTTCCATAAAGTTTTCAGATGTACCTTTGAGTGCATTCATTATTGCATGCTCTCTAACTTGCTGTTCGGTGATCTTTTTTATATTCTCACCAGATGCACCCATTGCTAGTTCTGTTTGTTTTATTTGTTCTAGCGCATCGATGTCAGCTTTCTTTGACATTACTGAATACAGTGTCAAAGGACCAGCTCCTAAAGCACCTAGTAAACCTTCAGTTATACCTTGGTAGCTTGTTGCATGATCTATATACTTTTCCCATGTAGGTCTGTTGTCTTCTACAACTTTACCTAGTTCTAAGTCAGTTTTATATTGAGCCTGTGTTTCTTGATAACCTGTAGTTACCTCTTCTATAGATTCAGTTAATCCTTCTATCCCTAGTGTTTTTAATCCTTGACGTACTCCTTGTCCTTTAGTAGCTTCTTTTAGTCTACCTAATCTTCTACTATGTGACACACCTCTAAATAGATTAGCTTGTGATATAGACTGCCATAGTATGTTTATTCTACCGCCTTGTATAATCTCAGCTGCTTGTTTAGATAATGTACGTTTAGCTTCTGTTGCAGCCTCTCCAGGATCCATACCGTTGGCTACGTATTTTTGAGTTAGCTCTGGCAGGTTTTCTTCTATATGTCTAGCTGCAGATACTGCATGCTCACCATAGTTTAATAATGTTGCTGATCCTAAAGCGCTACCTGCGTTCAAAGCTGAAGCAGCTGCTGAACCAGAGATTGATTTACCTGTTAGTTTTGCAGCTGTACCAAAGACAGCTTTACCTGCAATATTAGCTCCCTTAAACAATGTTCCTCCTGGAACTAAATACCCAACAGAACGCAATACTTGATCAGTGTTTTGAAACCACCAATCTGCCGATGCAATATCAGGATCTTGTGTTGCTGTATATATAGGGAAGTCTTCTCTTACAGACTCTTCTATTCCTCTAAGGCCTTTTGTAAGAAAGTTATCGTAATCTCTGTCTGCTCCTTGTAGTGCAGCTATGTGATTTTCTATGTCTAATAAATATGCAAACGGTTCTACTGCAGCCACTGCTGCCCCTATACCACCTCTAACTAAAACATTACCTATTTTATTTAGAGTGCTTTGGTTTTCTGATAGCTCCCTCATAATATCTATTCCAGGAGAGTATCTTACACCTAAGCCTTCGTATTCTTCTAATTGTTCTGTACTAATTAAACCCATGTACCCTTCAGGTGCTATGGGTTTATCTAAATCTAGTTCTGGGAATTCAAATGTTAATCCTTCAAGAGGTTCAAATTGACTATCGTATTGGGTAGCAGCTACTGACTTTCGCTTTTTATCCCCGTTAGGTTGAATCATATTTATTTATTTTCTACGTTTGCTGTGTTTAGTATTGCATCTATATACATTGATAATTCTGTAAGTGTATTAACTTTCTTAGTTAATTGTGCAGGCTGGTTTGGAATAGGTTGTCCTGCAGGATCCATTAACAATAAAGAGAATGAATCGTCTTGATTTGCTACTATTCCTAGTACATTGTCTGGGTTTTGTAATTGTGCTACACCTGCTAATCTCGGATCATCTCTAAGAATATTTGTAGCAGCTTCAAATGTTTTACCACTTATCGACTGTCCTTTAATCATTAGTTTTGAAGCATCTATCATAGTTTGACTACCATATATAGCTCCTAATCCTTGATTATATTTTAATAAACTCTGTAAAGGTATTGATCCTTCAACTACTTTTGAATCTTTACCTTCTCCTAATTTACCCTGCACTTTAACAAAGTGTTGTTTTGTTGTAGCATTATAGTATGGTCTAGTAGATACACCTTCTATTTTCATTTTAGATACATCATAATCAGTTTGATCTGTAACTGGTTCCCATCTATTACCATCTTTTATTTGGTCTAAGGTAAGTATTTCTGTGTAATCTACTGCTGCATTTAGCGCTTCTATTGCTGCTTTTTGCATTCTATTTGTACTTCCTGAATTGTACAAAGCATATTCAGGGGTTACTGTGGAGTTTTTAAATATTTCATCAAGAGCTTTTTTAAATCTAGCGTCTCTACTATTTTCTTCAACACCCGCAGCTTCTATAGGACCATATTTACCTTGTACTGAATATGTTTGAGTTTCTCCAGATTGTATTTTCATTAAATCATCATCTGTTAAACCTGCATTATCCATTGCTAAACGAAGAATACTTCCTGTAGCCATTCTATCAGATAAGTCCATATCTTGACTAGTCATAGAAAAGTTCTTTAGAATATTCTGAGCTTTATCATCTCCAAAATATGCTTTTGAATCTACATTAAATGTAGCTCCTGTAAATGTAAATGGATTATCAGCTGAAGCACCCTGTCCTGGTATCTCTGTTCTTTTACCTTCTTCTATCTTAGCGGCTCTTGACAGGTTTCTAGCTATTTCATCTATTTTAGAAGTGACAAATGTTTCTGGATCTGTACCTAACACATTAGACTTAACATTTGCATAGTCTTGTAAATACATATTAGCATTGTAATGCCCTATCATAGCATTTTTAAGCTGTTGCTCACTGACACCAGTATTTGTAGTAACTACAGATTGTAGTCCATTATCTTCTACTCTTTGTTTAAATTCTTCAGCTTTTAATTTACTAGCTACATTATAAAAATCAGAGGTAAAGTCTTTCTCTTTAAGTGTAGTGTAGTTCATTACAGGATTGTATACAGAACCTAAAGGTGAGTTAAGATTTTCTTCATCAGATAGTCCTAAGTAATAAGGTATTAAATCTGGCTCTACTTTTTGTTTTAGTGTTGTTATATATTTATTTCTTACACCTGGGTTAGCAGCTTCTGTTATATAGTCTCTATCATTTCCTGCGTCAAACACCATACCTTGAAGCATCGAACCCATACCCGATAAATTACCTCCAGTTTGCATATAATCATCAATTCTTGAATTTATATCTGCAGCCTTTTGATCATATACTTGTTGTGCTTTAGGTAGAAGAGGTTTGTTGTAAAACTTATTTAAACTATCTCTAGTTTGAAAGTTTCTTTGTTGAGCACGATCAGCTAACTGTCCTGCTAACAACATTTCTCTAAACGGTATAGGAGTGTACTGGTAGTTTATTGTTGGTATTCTACCTAAAAATCCTCTTATGCCTTTTCCAAATTCTATTGCCATAATTTAATAATTTTATATAAGACCCTGATAATTGTCAAATAAACCAGGAACACTTAAACCTGGCATAGATAAGTTAAAGCTAGTATCTCTACCACCAGATCCACCGCTAGTATTACCCAAACCAAACAATTGATTCATTATTCCTCTTTGGTATCCTTCTCTACTCATACTAGTTGCAGTACCAAGTATTTGTGATAAGCCTTGACTGAATGACTGCATAGGATTATTCTGCGCCATAAACTGATCATTCATCATTTCTGCTTGCAGATTACCTTGCTGCGCTGCTGCTCTTTGTCCTATGTTAAATTGGTCTGTTTGTCTATCACTTTGTTCTTGCATTTGACCTACCTGAGATAAGAAATTAGCAGCATTGTTTTGAGTTCCACTAAGTCCTGCTTGTAAGTTTGCTCTTAATCCTGCGCCTGAAACTCCTGAACCCTCTAGCCCTGCTCTTAATGTAGCAAGAGATCTATCTTGTTGTCCCAAATAAGTTTTTATTAAAGGATTAAAATCTTGGTATTCTTGCGTTTCAGCTACAATTGGATCATACTCTAACTCAGCCTGCCCACCTACTAAACCTCTACCTATATTTATTAATCCAGGTAAGAATTGTGCAGCAGCTAGTCCTTTACTTAGACCTGCTCCAGTAGCTAAAGCTGCTAATCCAAGCGCTGCTTTGTCAGGCTCTTGGTCTATATTATTTTCTTTCTTAAACGCCTCTTGATCATCGAACAGATCTTTTACATCCTCCATGATTCTAGGGTTCATAAGTTTTGCAGTGGTTCTATCGTACTTGTCACCACCCATAGCCATTGTATTAATATCGTCTAGTTCATTACCAAACTTAGCAGCCATGTCAGCATACGTAGCACCTTTCATACCACCTACTTTTAATCTATCAGTGAATACATAAGATGGCTCTTCGCTATTTACTTTTATACCAATACCTCCATCTGCATGAGACGGCCCGCCTAACATAAACATATTAGCGCCTTTGTATTGTTTAGCTGTACCACCATTGTACATTCTATTTATAGATATATCGCCTATTACAACTTCTCCACCTTCAGCTTCGTAATCTACATCCATAGATTTAGACTTAGATTTACCGCCATAAGCTTGATCATCTATACCACTCTCCATATACTGCTGCATAAACATATCCATGTCTACTGCAGGACCAGTGTACTGTTCCCCAACTAGATTAAGATCTTTAATCTCAGCATCAGTGTAAGGCTTTATTTTATTTCTTAGCTGTCTATTTAACTGTAGACGCTTCATTTCATCATACATCCAACTAGGAACAAACGCATCTGCTAGTGCAGTACTATCTCTAGTAATTGCTTTTTGATATGTTTCCATATCATATGCAGGACTACCCGCATTAAAATAATAAGGCCCTTTGTACTGTAAATAGTCTGGTTGTTTTACAGGTGGATCTCCTCCGTTGTCGTATTTATTTATTTTTTTCATATTTCCTCCGTATTTATATTCACTAGGCCCTATAAAATCTCCTATAGGTATATATTTTAATTGATCCTCACCAAAATATCCTGTAGGATCTGTAACTATTTTTTGAGTAGCAGGGCCAAAAACCCCCACCATACCTTGACTTCTAAACCAATCTAGTTCTTTACCTAAGGTTTCGTGTTGTTTTGACTTAAGAAAATAACCTGTAGTAGGGTCTACACTTTGCCAGTGCTCGCCAGGATTCGGTATTAGTCCCGCTTTTATAGCAGCTGCATAGTTATAATCTCCTTTATTTTTTTTCTTCTTTGCCATAATTTCGCAAGGTACTATATTTTATTATCTTCTAGAAATTCTAAATAAGGTTTTTACATAGTGTAGTATCACCTTACCAGTATTATGTGACATTAATTTTACTTTTAAATATGTATCTCTAAATCTATAACCAGCTTCTGTTCTAGGTATAGGTAGTCTAGCTATCTTTTCTTTTAATTGTTTATAAGGAAAATATGACGGATGACTTTCATCATCAAATACTACAAATCTTGATGTATTTTCTGATGTAGAAAATTCTGCATCTGTAATTAGATCTTGTCCATCTCCTCCACCTTCTGTGTACCATTGTATACTGTCAAAAACTTTTGTATTTAATGGATTTTTATTAACTATAAATTCTACTGTGCTTATAAAAGGATTGTTATACCAGTTATAGTTATCAGAGATATTATGTTGAAAAATACCTGCGTTAATTTTATCTACAGAGAATTGCATTTTTGGTGTGTCTATAAATAAATCCGTGGTAAAAGTATATACAGAAGTAAATTTATTTAAATTTTCATTAAATACTAAAGTAGCCCCACTATGTAATTGATTTAAAGCTGACACCTCTCCTACAAGATCTATATCTTGTTCTGTTGCCATAGGCGATATTGAGAATAATACTTCTGAATTTATAAAATCATAACCTGCTACAATTTTATTTTTATCTGCTGACATTAAATTAGTAACTAATGATTTTACACCATGAGTATCAGAAATACTTTCTAATCCATTAGCTCTAAATGCATATATTTTATTAGCTCTCTCATCTATCCAATATATTCCTCTAGGGCTAGCCACTACATTTCTTTGATTCTGACTTCCTATTTGATTAGATAAATATTGAATATCTTGAATAACGCTTCCAGTTCCTAGAACTATAGAAGAACCAGATTGATCTAATACAGTAGATACAGGATTTATAGATAGTTTACCAAATCCAGAACTTTGTAAAAAATACATTAGCTCATTATTAACTATCAATTTTTCTAGACTACCATGTGACCCATCTAAATTTCTTGAATTTTCAACTTTAAATACTTTCCAGGAGTCTATTTTTTCTGAATCAATTTTTGCTTGAGAATATACAACTGTTGTATCTTTTGAAGAGTTATCATAAAAGTTTATAGGTTTTGGAATAAACACTGATGTTTTATTTTCTTGGCTATACATAGGGTTTAGCTCAAAAGTATTTAAATTTTGTTCCCCTGCTGCACTCCAATCAGTTTTATTACCAAAATGATAACCACCTCTTAAAGCTGTATTTACAGTGCTCTCTACTGGAAAAGCAAAGTTTACGCTTGTTGGAGTCCCATTGTGGCTTGTATCTCCATCGTCTGAATTTACTGCTCTTATTTTTTCAAGATCATACATAGTAACATATGTATCTCCTCCCCAGACCTCTGAAGTTGTTTTATTTAAATTACTCTCTATATGTCCTACAGATATATATTTATTTTTAGCTCTATCACTAAATGTATTTCCTCCATACTGATTGGTTAAAGTTCTTTTAACCATTGCTAATAGCTTTGATTTTGTATTGCTACTATTAGAAGGTGAGTACATAAACCGATGAAACTGAATTTCTGATAGTTCACCTGCAGATGGGTCTGACAATGGTGTAACAACAAATAAACTTTCTTCCCCTATACCTGTTAGTTTTTTATGTATTGAATTAATGTTGTTGTCATTTCCTCCTGACGGTTCGTTATACCAACTTTGATTATAAAATCCTGTATGCGATGTAACAGTATAATAAGAACTATTTATATAATCCAAAGGAGGGTACGCTTCTATTATTGTATCTATTATACTAGAATCAATATTTGAAACATTAATATGCCCTCCTCTTTCAAATTTAGATGAGTAAGATATATCGTATACCCGACCTAACCAAGCTGCATTTGTTGCTAAAGAATGGGATGTGAATATACTAGATATATGATTAGCATTTATAGCACCACTATTACCATCTCCCTCAATAGTTCTCCCATTTAAAGCTCCTGCTATTTTTACAAATAAACAATCTCCTGAAGGATATGTTTGATCAAATACAAAATCTGGTGAATCTATAGTAAATATATTATTATAATGTCTTTCATTATTATTACCACTATAGGCAGCACCTCCTGCCCGTTTGTATGGCACCTTCTCTTCAAAATAAGCATTTACTTCGCTTGGAGAACCAGAATCTTCCTTATGTACAGCAGTTTGTAAAAAGTTTACTATACCTGATCCTAAAACAGTTTTATCTTCTTGCTCTCTTTCTACTCTTACAATACTATATCCTCCTATTTTATCTTTAAGATCAAAAGGAATATTTACTGTAAACTCAATACCTAATGTATAAAGATTTCCTCCAAGATATGCTGGGGGCTCTGTAGCATATTTAAATATACTTAATATACTTTCGTATCCTTCTTGTTCTGCAAGACTCTCAAACATAGACTCTTGAGGATCTCCCCACTTATAACCATAGTCATAAATATCTATATATTCAAATAAATTTGCATAAGCACTATTTTGACTTAACGAGTTTGAACCTATATAAATATTACAACCGCTGGATGTAGCATAGTTTTGAGCTAAGGTATAATTAAATATTCCTCCTCTTTTTTTATGATCAAAATCATAATGGTCTGGAAATTTTATATCTGCAATCCAGTTAACAAATCCTGGATTACCTTGTAAATCATATAGTACAATACCAAATCTATATACTTCATCTCTTTGGTATCCTTTAAGATTAGAGACCGTATAAACAGATTTATAATCTGGAGTTATATCATTGTTTTCATTAGTGCAGTAAGGACTTTCCTGTAGAACTCCTTCTAGTACTGGTGCGGAGTCTGGAAAACTCCATCCACCAGCATTTCCTTGTAAACGTTTTTTAGTAAACTCATAAGAAACATATGGCCCTTCTCCACCTAAAGTAATACCGTCTTTTTTAAATTTGTATGAAGGAGCTGTGTAGAATTCTTGAGAAATAGCCACTGATTCATTGTACGGATTTATATCATCTGATGTTCTTATGTTTGTATTATCAGGATTCTGTACATATGTTTCAACTTGGTTGTCATTATCAACTGCTGTAATAGGGTGTTTTCTACCGTCTTTTCTAGCATATCTAAATGCTTGAGCATTAAACTGTAAACTAGAATCTGCATAACTTACATTACCTAAAAATAATCTATTATCTTTTTCTTCTATTGTTTTTGCTCTATTAGGTACAATATTTACAGCTGTAACATCTTCTAAAAGTATAGCAGAACCTTCCCCCATACTTCTATGTAATTTTTTATATTCACCAGACTCAGGTATATAATCTTTATTTAATAAAATACATTCTGAAACTGCGTTTAAACCATTGCTGTATATAGCTGCTATTTCTATACTATCAAAAGAAGGGTCTATATTATTTACTTTAACAAGTAAAGATTTATTAGTATCTTGTCCAGGCGTGGTGTTACTGTATTCATTATTTAGTTCAGGATCTTCGTTGTAAGACCAATATTGAGTTCCGTCTAAAACATGTGCAAAGTTTGTTACAGGAGAAAATCTTGTTTGAGAACCATCTTCTCTACTTAGTCTATAACAATACTGATACATTCCTGCAGGTAAAGTTCCTTGATCTGTAGATCTTTCTACACTTATTTTAGAAAAATTAATTATAGGAGAAAATTCTAAATCGTCTACAGATTTATTTTCTAGATCACGCTCTGCTATGTTTATAGTTTTAGGACTACTGTAGTTGTCTGTCCAGTAAACTCTTTGGATGTCTTCAGATTCGTATCTACCTATAGCTTCTAAGGCATCTACTTCATTAGAAAATAAATTAACAGCTGAATATACTGTGTTATAGTTACCATTATTTTTTATTGTGTTATATGTAATAATAGATCCCATTGTTATTGGTTTAGTATTATTACCTGTAGTAACATCGTATCTTAAAAAAATTACTATGGTATCTCTTAGAGTTGTATAACCAAGAACTTTGTAATTAGTATATGTTTCACTATTAGAACCTTCACCTGTAGTGTTAAATGAACTATTTAAAAAACTATATTCTGGTCCATATGTTTCTGGGTATACACCTGTTATATATTCTACACCTTTACACTCACAAATACCTTGAGGAGAAAAAGGAGAGTTTTCTACAGCAACGTGATCTTGTTCCATTGGCTCACATTGCAATTCATTATTTTCTAACCATGCATAAAAATGATCTTGATCTGTCCAAGGAATAAGGAAAACCCCCTCACAATCTACTAGACGCATTAATATATCACCATAAAGAACATAACTTAATCCTGCAGGAACTTCTTGGTATTCTGAACCAATCCCTTCAAGATCTGCTATATCTATTAATTGATTATAGTTAAAGTAAGAACTGTAAGTTTGATTAAAGGCTTCAAGATATAACTCAGGCGGAGTAATATAAGATGGTAGAAAAGAAATCTTTTGTTCATTACCATTAATGTTTACAACAACCCCTGTTTCTCCTGAATTATCCCCACTAGAAACTATTCTAATGTTTTGAGCATAAGTGTAGGTATTATTTTGAGGCACAGTTCTCCCTGCGTCCTGCATCATACCTCCTTGAAATGTATTTAAATCTTGATCCCTCATTAGCTATTAAAGTTTTTTCTTAATTCAGGTGCACCTAATGATCTAAAGAATGTTTCATGATGATTAACTCTTGGAAGTAATCTCATTACTTGATTTTTAATTGCTTCTATTTGGTCTATATTCGGCATCTTAGCTTTATTACCTGCTTGCCCTACATACCATTGCCACTCTTGTTCTGAATGTTGGAATATGTCTGATCTTATCTCTCCTTTTCTCCACCCAATATAATCTATTTTCATTGTAAGATACTTTTTTACTGCTAGTTGATAGCTAGTATCTTCTGGTATAAGAGGTAAACCTTCTTCATCTGTAGGTATAGCTAAATATGCCATACAAACCTGCCCTTCTTTTTCAGACAGTGTTATGTGATTATTATTAATATCAAATGTAATAGGCAAATTTTCAGAGTACATGGATTCTGTCATATCAAAAGTCATAAGACCAGAATAACCTAAGTTTAAATTATCCATCTCTCCCTCATCTCTTTGTTCATAAGAAACAGTACCATCTGTATCTGTTACTTTAACTAAGTTACCCCAGTTTCTTTCTTTAATTTCTGTTGATAAAGTAGTGTAGCCTTCTATACCACAGCATGCCCCATCAAGTAAATGATGAAAAGTATTACCAGAATACTCTGCAGGCATACCATTTACAGCCACTTGCTCTAAACTATAAAAATCACAAGGTAAATGTGCTCTATAATCTTTTATATCTAAATCAGGATTATCTTTATGTCCTGTTACTTTTCTTATATACTGTCTAGGGTGCCCTATTAAGTTAAGAGCTTCCTCTGCCCATTGCATACAATCAATCCACGGCAACTCAAATTGATAACCGTTGTCGGCATATACTTGCTCCATGATTGCTTTTAATGATATATATTTTCCGTTTAGTGCCATGTTGTTTTATTTTATTGTGCGGAGTCGTATTCAGCGCTTGAAGCACCTGTTCCTAATCCATTATTATAATCCCATTCTACTACTGTTGATACATAACAATATCTACTTCCACTATGCAGGTCAGCATCATCTTGTATAGATAAAACAACAAGCTCTCCAGATTCAAAATGTTTTGCGTTATCAAATACAAAATAAAACACGTGATTATCATCTGAATTAGAAATAGCATTACTTTCTGTTTCTTCTTCAGTCCAGCTACCTGTAGAAAACTGAGATCCATTTGGTCCTATGGTATGTATTCCTATAGTTCTATTTCCTGTATAAGCTATACTAGACATCCTCATTGTCACTGATACTATTCTACCATCGTAAGGAGCTATCATAGCTGCTTCTTCTTGGTATATAGTGGTTTGCTCATCTGTATCTCTCCAAGGTAAGTAGTGTTTTGTTGTACCTAAATCATCTATAAATGATTGTTGGTATATTTGTCTTTGTTTACCTGTTATTATACCTGTAACATTTAAGTTACCTGACTGATCTACAGTTAAAGCATCAGTAGCATTATTAGCTACTTTAACTTTAAAGTTACCCTCATCATTCCTCATTACAAGGTCATCTCCTGTACTGACCATACCCATAGCATTTGTTCCTGCTGTTGAGTTATCCTGAACTCTAACCATGCAATCTGCATCTGTACTTATACAGTTTATTGCTACATTACCAGTTTGAGGGTTTACTGTTAAAGCGTTAGTTGCACCTGTTATATCTAAATCTGCACAAGACAAAGTTCCTGCAATAGAAGTATTACCACTACTATCAAAAGTTATACAAGTGGTACCATCATCATCTTTTATATCGTTACCTCTAACAGTTAAATCTGAAACTGAAACATCTCCATTAAAATAGGAAGTTCCACCACCTACGTAAAGAGAGTAAGCATTAGTAATAGTTTGATTTGTATGTGCTACTGGTGCTCCTTTTACGTGTAACGTAGCAGCTGTAGTAGTTGTTACGCTTGAGTTTGTTGCAAGTAACCTAGGGTTTTCAATTGTTGTATAAAAGAATGCATTTACGGTTCCAGAAGCAGAAGTGTTAGTATCTGTTATATCACCACTATCTACATGTAACGCTACACCATCATCACTTGGTGTTATATTTTTATCACCATCTAATGTTACTTTTTCTTCAAAAGTTTTTGCTCCAGTAAACGTTTGGGTAGTGGTTAAGTGTGCTGTATCTGCATCTAAATAAGCACTAGCAATAGCAGTGCCCTGCCAAACACCAGAATTTATTGTACCTACACCTGTAATATTAGATTGGTTACCTACAGATAATAAACCTGCATTAGTCATTGCAGCTGTACTACCCATTGTAAGCGTACCTGCTATTGTAGTTACAGATGTAGCTCCATTACCTACTGTAACATCTACCTCATCTTCAGCATTACCACTAGCTATAATTAAACCAGGCTGCGACTCTGCATCATGACTTGCTACACTAAGTGTTAGCTTACCCTCTTCAGAACCATCATCTGCTTCTTGTATCTCTCCTAATATTTGAGCATATGTATGTGGGCCATTACCTACAGCATCTTCAGCATCAAATTTTATCACACCAATATCATCACCATCTGCTCCAGTTGTAGATGTTCTATCAAACACAAGTGAGGGAGCTTCAGCATCAGAATTAGTATTTGATATTAATAATTGAGGTCTAGCACTAGTTGAAGAAATAATAGTAAAATTACTACCATCAAATTTAAGATTGGTGTCTGCAGTCAAAGCACTTGTGCCATTACCTCTTAAAATTTGACCACTCGTAAATGTAGTAGCCCCTGTACCACCATTAGCAACTGCTATGGCAGTACCATTCCATACACCGCTTGTTATTGTCCCTACACCTGTTATGTTAGACTGATTAGCAACTTGAATTAAACCACTACTATTTATAGCTGATGTAGAACCTGTAGTTAAACCACCATCTATAGTTAAATTACCTGTTTTAGTTAAAGTAGCAGCAACATTTAAACTACCCATAGCTGCGGAACTAGCTCCATCTGATAGATTAGAAATGAATTGGAATTGTCCTCCCCCACCACTACCTTTACCATAGCCTGCATAAAATTTTAGATCTCCTCCTGCGCTATCAGCTGCTCCCCCACTACCTGCAAATATCTGAAGATTGCCTCCTACACCATCACCGTGGTCTTTTCTTTTAATACTTGCAGAACCATTGTCATCATCTCCAATTGTTAAATCTTCTGAATCATATGTAAGACCACTCTCTGCTTGTATAGCACTAGTTCCATTACCTGTTAATACTGCATTACTTGTAAATGTTGTTGCTCCTGTGCCACCACCTTCTACACCTGTTGTAGCTATTGTGCCTGTTAAATTAGGTAGTGTTAGAGTTTTATCAGAGCCTGTAGTGTCTGCCGCTGTAAGTGTGGTTTCAAATTCATCAGCAGTAGTTCCCTCAAATTTAATATCATTACCAGACACTGTTAAATCTCCTGCTACAATTAAATTTCCTCCTGTTATCGACTCTCCCTCACCTGCTGAAGCAAAATATTCAACACCGTTTTTATCAAATAATTTAGTAACACATATTCCTCCTTCATGATCAGTTTTATAAAATACTCCATTAGAATCAGCTTGTAAAATATTATAGCTTGCTACATCCGTGCCTGTTAAATTTTTAGACACCATCCCTTCTACTTTTATGGGATTTGTTTTATCTTTTACATGAAGTTTATGGGTAGGAGATTTTACTCCGATGCCTATCTTAAATAAGGTAAACATATCAGAGGATTTTTCTCTAACTTTTTTCCAAAAGGATATTATATTATTTGTAACTGCCATTTAACATCTACATCTCCATCGCCTTAACGACTGATTAATTCTTGAGTTTCTATCTTTAGCTGTAGCTGCTCCAGTTCTTCTTCGTTTCATTCCACACATTCTAGCACAAAAAGACTTACGTCTTTTGGCTGACTTACTTCCCTTCTTTACATCACCAGTTACAGCAGTTTTAAGTTTAGATCCAGGATTAGCTCTACGATAGGCTTTTACACCTTTCGCTGTCATACCTGCACCTTTTTTAGTGGGTCTAAAATTACCAGATTTTACACTGGTTTTTATACCCATACCTTTCTTTTTAGTTGCTGCCATAATTAATACCCTCCTCCAGAACTACTTGAACCTGAAGAAGGTGTTCTTACAGTTGTTGTTCTTGTAGTAGGAGTTGTTCTTACAGTCGTAGTTCTATTTGATACACTAGTAGCTGTTGCTACTCTTTGCCCTGTAGTATCATTACGTAAATGGCCTACTTTAACCTCTACATCTATAGATAAGCTAGAAACATATTCTCCTGCCTCATGTTTAACGTATCTTCCGATTGTTCTCATAAGATAAAAATCATTATCTTTTTCTCTTACCATAAAATGGTAACCTATTGGTGCTTTTACTTTTGCTGTTGTCATAATTACATAAAATAATCTAATTCACGTTCTTTATCTTTTAATATACTAGCTAGTCGTCTTGTATTGGTTCTAGTTGGAATAAAAGAGTATGCTGTTATATTTTTAACTATACCTTTTGTCCAATAAAATCTATACTTGTAACCACCAGTGTGATCATTTAGATGATAAATACGCTTCCCTAACTTCTTGCTTTTAGCCCAATCAATCTTTAACTTATTCTTATCATCATATTTCATTTTAGATTTCTTAACTCTAATAGTCCCTAATCTATAAGGTAATCTCATTTCTTCTGAACTTATTAAAATCTCATCTATAAATAATTTATTAAACTCATCACATATTTTTCTATAAACTTTTTTATCTACTTGTAATTCTTTTATAGTATTGTTTTTATAATAATTATAAGTCTCTTCAGATCCATAATCTTTTTTATATGCTCCTAGTCCTCTTTTTTTATTCTCAAACATTATTTTTGAGTATTAGGTTGAAAATCTGACTTAGCATTATTACTGCTGTCTGTTAGAGAACTTTATTTTACCAAGATCATCACCGTCTGCTCCAGCTGTACCTTTTATAAGTTGTAGCTCAGGAGCTTCTGCATCTGTATTAGTACTATTAATACTAACAAGAGGTTTTGCAGAAGTAGAAGACTGTATATTTAAATTGTTACCATCAAACTGAAGATCACTATTTGCAGTAAAACCACTTGTACCATTACCTCTTAAAATATGCCCGCTTGTAAATGTAGTTGAGCCTGTACCACCGTTACCCACAGGTAAAGTACCTGTAACATCTGCAGCTAGGTCAATAGCGTTTCTAGTTATTTCTTGTCCTGATAAAGTTATATAATCAAGACTACCAGCCAAGGTTACATTAGTTGAGTTGTCAGTACCTGACGCATCAACTCCTAAAGCTGTTCTAGCATCACTTGCTGACGTTGAGCCAGTACCACCGCTTGCTACAGGGACAGTGCCGCCTGTAATTTCTTGCCCTGATAAACTTAAATAATTTGTGTTTGCTAATGTAACTGCATCATGATCTCTTGCTGCTATATCTATACCATCTACAGTTCCTGTAACAACTATATTACCAACAACAGTAGCGTTTGCATCTGTTAATGTTAAAATACGAGTAACAGGATCACTATGTTGAGTAGACCCACTTGATACTGAGCTAGCAACAGAAAATCTTATCTCCCCTGAAGCACCAGTACCTGTTCCTCTACCGCCATGAAATCTTAAAATACCTCCACCTTTATTTGTACCTGTACCATCTCCTGCTCTAAAAACAAGCTGTCCGCCTGAACTATCTCCGTGGGTTTTTCTTTGGATTGTTATTGAAGTGCTGTCGTCACCTCCTAATTCTAAAGTATCGCTTCCAAAAGTCAACTCAGATTCAGATGTAATAGTACCATCACCGTCATCAGTTAGTAATTGATTAGCTGACCCACTAACACCTGCGCCATGCAAGTCTGTAATGTTGTTAGTATGCACTGTTCCTGCACCATCTACTGTTAAGTCTACAGGTATAGCATCAACAACTAAATCTATAGTACCATCACTATCTTCGTATGTAGCTGCTATCCTAGTTTCAGTATTAGATGTAAACATAGCTCCAACAATGTCCTGAACTTCTTCAGTAGTTTTGCCTGAGCCAGTAGCGTGTTTAACAACATTACTACCATCAAGCACAAGAAATTTAGTAGAGCTAGATGTATCACTCTGTACACCTTCTAGCTTTATGGGATCTGTAGTATCTTTTACATGAAGTTTATGCGTAGGAGATTTTATCCCAATACCTACTTTAAATAAAGTAAACATATCAGAAGACTTAAGCCTTACCTGTTTCCAGAATGATATTATTTTATCTGTTATTGCCATACTAACATTTCCATCTTCGTCTTGCTTGTCGAATTCTTGAGTTAGGGTTATTTTTTGTTTTTGCACTACTACGCTTTAGCTGTCCTAAAGATCTAGCGCAATAAGATTTTCTACGTTTGGATGCTTTGCTGCCTTTTTTAACTTTACCTGTTACAGCTGTTTTAAGTTTGCTGCCAGGGTTAGCTTTTCTGTAGGCACGAACGCCTTTAGCTGTCATACCAGCTCCAGACTTTGTAGATCTATAGTTAGCTCCTTTACCTTTTGTGGTTTTTCTTATAGGATTTTCTTTTTTTCGAGCCTTCCCTCCACTTTTCATTTTTTTACACGCACTACAAGCCATAATTAATACCCTCCTCCGCTAGATGATCCTGAAGACGTAGAAGATGAGCTTGAGCTAGACCTTTTTACAACTCTAGTAGACGCAGGAGTACTTGATCTTGGTGGCCTCGGTCTCGGAGGTCTAACACTTGTAGATGTTGTAGTTGTTCCTGCGGAAATTTCTGAAGGATGTTCTGTTAAGTATTCTAACTCAACAAACTCACTAGCTCTATCTCCATTCTTTAAAGTGTGTCGGGTATATTTACCTTTTTGTAAATAAAAATTACCATTTCTTTTAATCATAAAATGGTATCCCTCTGGTGCTTCTACTTTTGTTTTTGCCATAATTACATAAAATAATCTAATTCTCTTTCTTTATCTTTTAATATACTAGCAAGTCTTCTAGTATTTGTTCTAGTTGGTATAAAAGAATATGCAGTTATATTTTTAACTATCCCTTTTGTCCAATAAAACCTGTATTTATATCCGCCTGTATGATCGTTTAAATGATAAATTCTTTTACCTAGTTTACGGCTAGCTGCCCAATCTATTTTTAATTTATTTTTATCATCGTATTTCATTTTAGATTTTTTAACTCTAATAGTCCCTAGTCTATAAGGTAACCTCATTTCTTCTGAACTTATTAAAATCTCATCTATAAATAATTTATTAAACTCAT
>CAACVC010000052.1_pt1 | contig 24696 bp, 37 predicted proteins | sample 2381761 | NCBI WGS metagenome assembly CAACVC01 (sample SAMEA5211966, study PRJEB30684) | marine metagenome | biome: Marine; feature: Epipelagic; material: Water | collected 2015-10-15 | depth 45 m
ATTAGAAAAAATGAAAGCAATTTATACTAAAATGCACATTCAGGATTCTAATTATAATTTAACTTACTCATTAGCTGATACCTTAATTTTAGGAAAAAATGTTTGGTATGAAGATCCTGAAGAATTAGATATTGATATAGTATTAGAACCAGAAGATATAGATGCTTTAATTAAAGCTAAAAATGCATTAAGTGATATAGACAATATGTTAATTACTACAACTAATGATTTTGATGGTAATAACGTCTGTGAGTTTATATTTGGAGATAATACAGGATTTTCAAACAAAATTACTTATCAAGTAAATGGTGGTGAAATTAAAGATAATACTTTAAGTATTCCATTTAATTCTGATATTTTTAAAGATATATTAAATAATAATAAAGATATGGATTTTTGTACTTTAAAATTATCAAATACTGGAATATTAAAGATAGAATTTGAATCTGAAAACATTAAAAGTGAATATTTTGTTGCAAGAAACGAATAAATTATATATGTATAATAAACAAACATTTGTAGCTAGGGCACATTGTTATGTTTTTGTTAAACCGCGAGCTTAGGCCGCATAAATTTTAAATGATATGAGTACATTATTTTTAGAACGGAATCCGTTCGACATTTTAGTTAGGAATTTTTTCCAAGATGCTAGTTCATACAGACCACTAGCAGAATCCAAATTACCCCACCCAGTAGATATTTACGAAAGAGACAATGGTTTAGGCATTGATATTGCCTGCACTGGAATCTCCAAAGAAGATATTGAAATTCTTATTGAGGGTAATATAATCAGAGTAAATTACGAAAGACCAAAAGCTGAATTAGACGACGTCTATATCCATAAGGGTATTGCGAAACGCTCATTCAACCTAGGTTGGAAAATTGATAGTAAGTTTGACTTAGGCACAGCAACTGCTGAGTTTAAAGATGGGTTACTAAGAATTATTATACCTTATATTGAAGGATCAAAGCCAAAAACTTTGAAAATTAAGTAATAAGTTTTATTAAAATATGTGTCCTAGCACATTGTTTTTCGTATATTCACGTTACAAATAAATAAGTTATATATGGCTAGAAAAGCAAAATCACTCACAACAATTTCAGACCCTTTAATGGAACCTTACTTTATCACAAAAGATGAAATGTGTTACACAGTTAACGAAAGAATTACCCCAAATAAAAATCATTTTAGATCAAAAGGAAATGGTACTGAATATGCAAAACCCCAGGGATTTTATCCTGAATTTCAACAAGCACTTACTAAAGTTGCTAAGGAAAAATTACACACTCGAAAGGACTATGAATCTCTTTCTGAGTTTTTAAATGAATTTAAATCAATAGAAATTAATATTAAAAGTTATACAGATGGCCTTAGAAGCACTATTTGATGCGGTTATAGTTAAACCGATCGAAATCGAAGAAACAACTTATGGAAATATTATTGTTCCAGACGTTGGGAAAGAAAAAAATGAAACAGCAGAAATAATTTCAGTTGGTCCTGGTAAACCTACTATTACAGGAGAATTTATCCCAACTAAACTTAAAGTAGGAGATAAAGTAGTATTACCTACAATGGGTTTTACTAAACTCCCATATGATGGAGAAGAATACTATGTAGGTCCTGAAAACCAAATATTAGCTAAAATTACAGCCACAATAAAGGTAGAAGATGTAATTGCAGAAACAGAAGTAAGTGAAATTGAAAAAGAAATGTTAACAGATATTTAATATGAACAAACAAGTTATTTTAGGTTCTAAAGCAAGAACTAATTTAGTAAAAGGGATTGATACACTAGCAGATGCAGTTGTATCAACATTAGGACCAAATGGTAGAAATGTAGTAATAGCAAATGAAATGGGAGCTCCACAATCAACTAAAGATGGGGTTACAGTTGCTAAATCAATTACACTATCAGATCCAAATCAAGAATTAGGGGTACAATTAGTAAAACAAGCAGCAATTAAAACAGCAGAAAAAGCAGGTGATGGTACAACAACATCTACTTTATTAGCTAGAGAAATGATTAAAGCAGGATTAACAGCTTTAAATAATAATGAAAACGCAGTTCAAATTAAAAGAGATATTGATGCTACAGTAAAAGAAGTAGTAAATAATCTTAAAAACAATATTGCAGAAGATATTTCAGGTGAAGAACAATTAGAACAAATTGCAACAATTTCTGCTAATAATGATCCTGAAACTGGGAAGTTAATTGCTACCGCGATTGAAAAAGTTGGAATGGAAGGGGTTGTCCATATAGAAGAATCAAAAACTGGAGAAACTTATCTGGAAACTGTTGAAGGGTTACAGTTTGATAGAGGGTATAAGTCACCTTATTTTGTTACAGATAATAATTCTATGACTTCTATATTAGATAACCCCCTCGTTCTTATCGCGGATCAAAAAATAACCCAAGTAAAAGAACTTCTACCTGTATTGGAGGCAGTTTCAGCCCAAGCTAGATCATTATTAATTATAGCTGAAGATATAGATAATGAAGCTTTAGCTACTCTTATTGTTAATAAAATGAGAGGTACAATGAAAGTATGTGCTGTTAAAGCCCCAGATTTTGGTGATAGAAGAAAATTAGTTTTAGATGATATTGCAATCACAACAGGAGGTATAGTATTTGATAAGCAAAAAGGAATGAAGCTGGACAAATTCAGTTGGGATTGGTTTGGTGAAGCTAGAACAATAACTGTAGGAAAAGAACAAACAACAATTGTAGATGGAAAAGGAACAGTTGAATCAATTGAAACACGTATTGAAGAATTACAACAACAAATCACAAAAGCAACAACTCCGTTTGAAACAGAAAAGTTGCAAGAAAGGTTGGCGAAATTCACAGGAGGAGTAGCAATAATTCATGTAGGTGGAAACACTGAAACTGAAATGAAAGAGAAAAAAGATAGAGTTGATGATGCATTACATGCAACTAAAGCTGCTATTGAAGAAGGTATAGTGCCAGGAGGTGGAACAGCACTATTGTATGCTTCATCAGGACTAGAAGCTAAAACAACGGGAGCAGCTATTGTAATAGAAGCTTGTGCTAAACCTTTTAATCAAATTTTAGTTAATGCTGGGTATGATGAAGTAAAAGGACAAATTTTAGCTGATAATTTAGTTAATTCTGGTAATGATACTTGGGCAGGGTTTAATATTAAAACTGAAGAAGTGGTTGATATGAAAGAAGCAGGTATTATTGATCCTACTAAAGTAGCTAGAACAGCATTACAAAATGCAGCATCAGTAGCAGGTACAGTATTACTTACAGAATGTACAGTAGTAAATGAACCAAGCGAGGATAATAATAACCAACCCCAAATGGATCCATCTATGATGGGGATGATGTAATAATTAATAATTAATAAATAAAAAAAAATGACAAAAAATGAAATCTTTGAGATTATTGAAACAAATTTCAATATCTTAGCAGCGGAAAACGATGGAACTACAAAAGCAAGTCAAGCACGAGCTAGAAAAGCAGCACAAGCCATTAAAAGAGTAATCACAGATTATAAAAAAGCATCTGTGGCTGAGTCCAAATAATTTCGTATATTACCACAATGAAAACAGAATTAATTGAAGGTAAAGTGTTAATTGCTAATAGAAAGCCACCTGGTGACAGGTGGCAATTAGCTGATGAACCTGAAGGTAGAATTTATAAAAGTATAACAGATACCTTAGAGGCATATATGCATAAAACTGGATTTAAGGGACATTATAGATTAGAACCCTTACAAAGTAGATTATATGCTATAGAAGAACAAGAAATTGAAATAAAACCAGAACCAATTAAAACATATAATATATATGGGGAGTTCGGAGAATAGTTTATTAGTAGAAAAATATAGACCATCTAAATTAGAAAATTATGTTGGCAATGAGAATATCAAAAAATCAATTTCTAAATATTTAGAACAGAATGATATTCAAAACCTAATATTCTATGGACCTGCTGGAACCGGAAAAACAACTCTTGCTAAACTCATTGTACAAAATCTTGATTGTGACAGCATTTATATTAATGCTAGCGATGAAAGAGGTATTGAAACAATTAGAGATAAAGTACAAAGTTTTGCAAGCGTGGCTTCTTTTAAACCACTTAAGGTTGTTATTTTGGACGAGTCTGATTTTCTTACTATTCAAGCGCAAGCTTCGCTTCGTAATATTATTGAAACGTTTTCGCGAACTACTAGGTTTATCTTAACTTGTAATTATGTAGAACGTATTATTGACCCTTTACAATCTAGATGCCAAGTACTTAAAATTGTACCTCCAACTAAAGTAGATGTTGCTAAACATTTACATTGGGTTTGTAATCAAGAATCAATCACCCATGAATTAAATGATTTAGTGCCTTTAGTTAACCAATACTATCCTGATTTACGTAAGTGTATTAATACAATACAATTGTCAACTGTAGATGGTGGAGCTAATGATTTATATCTTAGTTTAGATAAATCAATACTAGTATCATCAAATTATATAAATAAGGTTATTGCTGAATTATCAAATAAACCAAAATTTAACAATATACGTCAAATTATAGCCGATGCAAATGTAGATGATTTTGATGAGTTATTTAAAGCACTATATGAAAGAGCATATGAATATCTACCAGGTAAAGAAGGCACAGTGGCTATTTTAATAAATGAACACCAGTATAAAGCAAATTTCCGTATCGACAAGGAAATAAATACAATGTCGTTAATCCAAAACCTAATAAATAATAAATAATTATGGAATCATCACAATTAAACCAACCCCAAATTGATTTAAAAAACACTAGTGAAGTTAAAAATTTTAATGGGGGTTACTTATTCCAACAAGGAATAATCCTAAGAAAAGTATCTAAATTTGTAGCTGGAACTAATGAAGATGCTATTATGCCCATCCCTGTATTTTTTGATCCTGAAACAAATAAAATCTTAACAGATTCAGTACCTAAGGATCTAAGGGAAGAAATGGCAGATGAGCTTTGTTAAATGAAAAATGTTTTTGATTGGTTAAAAGCAATTAATACTACTAAACCTCCTGTTGAATCATTTTCTGATAAAGATTGGGAGGTTTGGAATAGCTATATGATTCATAGGTTTTTATCTATGGATTGCTCTAATATTGAATTAGTAAATGAAATCCAAGAAATATTACCTACTGATAAAGAAAAAATATATTCTATTTATAAAGAATTTATTCCTAAAAATAATAAATGGAATAAATATATCAAGTCTAAAATAAAACAACCAAATAAAGATTTAGTAGATTATATTAAGGATTATTATAAATGTTCTTCAAAAGAAGCAAAAGAATATATAGGCATATTGGGTTCTACAAAAATAAATCGTATATTACAAGATATAGGATTAGATAAAAAAGAAATAAAACCTTTATTAAAGTGAAAATACATTTAATTCAAATTTCATCCAACCCCTCAGATTCTAAGGAAATTAAATCTCATTCTGATTTAAGTAAATTAGATGTGGGTTATATTAGACATATAAATCCTAATTTTATTGAGATGCCCCCCTCAAATTTAGCATTTGGTGAAAAAAGTGATATTAAAATGACTAAAAAATATAATGAATGGGGGTTAACACCCCCCCACTATGGTTGTTTTAAATCTCACACACAAGCCATAGCATCTGCTATGTGTAAAAGTAGCCCTACTATTATATGTGAAAATGATACTCACATTCCTAATATTGATTTAATGAATAAAAAAATTAAAATTGGAGCTGAGTATATGGTAAAAAATAAATATAAAATATTAAGGTTTGAAACCCCTTCTCATAATAATGAAGGAAATAGAGGTTGTTATAAACAATTAACAGATGACTTATGGGAAAGTAATAGAATGATTGGGGCTTACTGTTATATGGTAAACCCTAATTTTAAAGTTTGGTGGTTAGATACTATTTTAAATAAAGGATGGCATGCTTGGGATATATTTTTGAATTACATATTTACCACAGAACATATCCCAATGCTAAGCTTTAAAGAATATTTAACAGATTTTTACAGAGGAGGTTCAATTATTGATCCAGGACATAAATAAAACTAAATAAAATAATTATTAAAATGACAAAAGAATTATACACTATGTTAAAAACATCTGCTGAAGCAGATAAGGCAAAAGCAATGCTATCACTTGAGTTATTAGGTAATAAAGCAGTAGGTATTGGAGATCATTCAACCGGAGATTTTTATAAGAATGCAGAAGAAGCACTTGTAATGTTAGTTGATGCTGATGATAGGTTATCAGCTCTAGACAAATACTTTAATACCAAAGGACAAATTAATGGGTGATACAATAACTAAATACCACGAAATGATGAGTGATAGAGAAATTATGGACGCTAAACGTCCCAATGAAGCTGCAGTAAGAACATTTGAAAAAGAATATCCCGAGTTATCAAGTGAATTTAAAAATATCCAAAAAGAAATGTATGAAATGTTTGCCCGTAAGCATATGGACTATGGTTTAAATAACATTGCTTTAGGTGGAGATATCGTTAATAACAGCGATGATAAACAATTTTCACTAACTGGGTTGTGTATTAGATTAACTGATAAAATATCACGTTTAAAAAACCTATTAATTAATGGTAAAGCATTTGTTGAAGGTGAAGGTATACAAGATACATTTATAGACATTGCCAATTATGGAATAATTGGTCTTTTAGTAGGTCGAGATAAATGGAAAAAATAAATTATATTGAAAAAATATCTCTCAATATTAGTTCCAAGTAGAAATAGACCAAAAAATGTTATAAGACTTTGTGACTCTTTATTTTCAAGATCTAAATTTCCTAACCATATAGAAGTTTTATTTTATTTTGATGAAGATGATGATTATTTAGATGAATACCCTTCTTTACTAAAAAAATATAATCAAAAATACCCATCATCTATTAAAATAGAAATAGGCCCCTCTTTAATTTTAAGTGATTATCCAAATAAACTTTTTAAACTAGCAACATCAGATATATTTCTTAATTTAGGGGATGATAACATATGCATCACAGATAATTGGGATGAAATTTTAATTAATAATATTAATGCTTGCCCTAATAAAATGAATTTTGTGTATTGGAATGATGGTTTTTGGGGAGAAAAATTAGCAACTCATCATTGCCTCCATCGAAACTATATAGAATGTTTAGGATACTTTTACCCACCAATATTTGATTTTGGTGAAAGTGATAGATGGATGACTGAGGTAGCTAAAAAATCTAATACTTCTCATTATATAGATAAAATACTTTTTGAACATTTACATTATAGTTTTAATAAAAGTGAATTTGATTCCACTTACCAAAAAAAAGAGGAATCTGATAAAGAATTAAATAATGTTTTACTTTATAATAGAACCACATATTATAGAGAATTAGATATTAAAAAAGTTATAAATAAAAAAAATAATTTTGGCTAAAAAAATCCCAAAAATTGTAAGGGAAATTAGAAATAACCCCCCACAACCCGTTAATTATGCATATCAAAAGAATATATCTTATTCTCAGATGTCTATATTTAGAGGATGCCCCCATAGATGGAAATTACAATATAAGGATAAGATAAAAAGATTTACTTCATCTATCCATACTGTATTTGGGACAGCTATACATGAAGTAATGCAACATTATTTAGATGTAGCATATGATCAATCATTTTCAGTTGCTGATAGGGAGATTAATATGGAAGAATTTTTCCAAGAAAAATTTATAGGTGAATACCAAAATCAATATAAAAAAAATAATGACCAACATTTTTCCTCAGCTGAAGAGATGAGAGAATTTTATGAAGATGGAATAGGTATATTAAATTGGTTTAAGAAAAAAAGATCTAGATACTTCCAAAAACGAGGTTGGCACTTAGTTGGTTGTGAAATACCATTAGTAATAGCACCAAATAAAATGTATAATAATATATTATACGCGGGCTTCTTAGATGTTGTTATGTACCATGAACCAACAGAGACATTTAAGATAATAGATATTAAAACCAGTACTCGTGGATGGAGGGAACAAGATAAAAAAAATGAAGATAAACAATATCAATTACTTTTGTATAAACAATATTTTAGTGAGCAATATGGAATCCCATTAAATAATATTGATATTGAATTTTTTATTGTTAAAAGAAAAGTAATGGATTGGGATGATGAAAAAATAATGTCACCTCACCAAGCATATAGAGTACAACAATTTAGTCCACCAAGTGGAAAAATAAAATTAGGACGAGCTAAAAAAGCTATAAATAGTTTTATAAATGAATGTTTTAACTCTAACGGAGATATAAAGGAATTAGAATATCCAAAGTCTGTTTCAAAATGGAATTGTATGTTCTGTCCCTATAAAGAAGATAAAGAAAATTGTGGAGAAGGTATAATTTACTAATCTTCTAATATATGTATATAAAAATAATGTTATTAAAATAAAGACTATGAGCGCAAAAAAAGATATGACACTAACGAGTGTTAAAGTCAAAAGCGATTTATTCGAGAACTTTAAAATTGAATGTGTAAAAAGGAAATTTTCTTTCCAAAAACTTGCTGACCGCAGTTTATTTTTATATCTTACGGATGAAGATTTCCGTAAATCAATTACAAATCAAACTAATCTCGAACTATAAATCTAAAAATAAATGAATAAAAGTTTTAAACATCTTCCTAAAGACAAAAGGAAGAAAATATTATTAATATGTGATGATATTAGAGTCCATTCAGGGATAGCTACAGTAGCAAAACAAATAGTTCTAAAAACAAGCCACCATTTTAATTGGGTTAATATCGCAGGTGCTATTAAACACCCCGAAGTAGGAAAACGATTAGATTTATCTCAAAGTGTTAATGATGAAGTAGGAATTTCGGATAGTTCATTAATATCATATCCTGTAAATGGGTATGGGGATGCAAACATTATTAGAAAGATTATGGAGATAGAAAATCCTGATGCTATAATGTTGATTACTGATCCTAGATATTTTATCCATATTTTTAATATGGAAGTAGAACTTAGAAAAAAAGTACCAATTACTTATTTAAATATTTGGGATGATTACCCTGCACCTATGTATAATCAACCTTATTATAAAGCTTGTGATTTACTAATGGGTATATCAAAACAAACTGTTAATATTAATAAAATTGTATTAGGAGAAGAAGCTAAAAATAAAGTAATTAAATACATACCTCATGGTTTAGATCATAATGTATATAAACCATTAGATGAAGACGATTCCCAATTTGTTAAATTTAAGAAAGATTTTTTTGGAAATGATATTCCTGAATTTGTTGTATTTTTCAATTCAAGAAATATTAGACGTAAAGCTATCCCAGATACAATGCTAGCTTTTAGAGCTTTTTTAGATTCTTTGCCTAAAGAAAAAGCAGAAAAGTGTAAATTATTAATGCATACTGAAAAAGTTACAGATGCAGGAACGGATTTATATAAAGTAAATGAATATTTGTTTGGAGAAGATTACCCAAATGCTGTTAAATTTTCTCACCATAAATTAAGTTTAGAAGAACTAAATTATTTATATAATATTGCAGATGTACAGGTGTTAATTACATCAAATGAAGGATGGGGATTAACTTTAACAGAAGCTATGCTTTCAGGAACCCCAATAATAGCAAATGTAACTGGTGGGATGCAAGACCAAATGAGATTTGTTGATGAAAATGGAGAATGGTTTGTACCAAGTTCTGATGTACCTTCTAACCATAGGGGTACATATAAAGAACATGGTGAATGGGCATTTCCAGTTTACCCAACCTCTAGATCAATTCAAGGTTCTCCTCCAACACCTTACATTTATGATGATAGGTGTGCTTGGGAAGATGTAACTGAAAGATTTAAAGAAGTTTATAATTTACCTAGTAAAGAAAGAAAATTATTAGGGTTAAAAGGAAGAGAATGGGCTATAAGTGATGAAGCAGGTTTTACAGCAGAACATCAAGGTAATAGAGTAATAGAGGCATTTAATACTTTATTTGATACCTGGAAACCTAGAGAAAAATATGACATTACTAATGCCACAGAATATAAAGGACACCATTTAAAACATAAAATTTATTATTAATGAATAAACCAGTTTTTGTAATTAGTTGTCCCTTTGATACCTATTCTGGGTATGGGGGGAGATCAAGAGATTTAGTTAAATCTATAATTGAATTAGATAAATATGATGTAAAATTATTATCCCAAAGATGGGGTAGTACTTCATGGGGATTCTGTACAGACCACCCAGATTGGAGTTTTTTATTAAAACATCAAATCCCAAATATGACATCCCAACCTGATATTTGGATGCAAATTACAATACCAAATGAATTCCAACCTGTTGGGAAATATAATATTGGATGTACTGCTGGGATTGAAGCTACTGCTTGTAAACCTGAATGGATTAAAGGGTTAAATAGAATGAATTTAAATTTAGTTTCCTCTAATTTTGCAAAAGGAATGTTTGAAAGTATTTCTTATGAAGAAAAAAATAAACAAACAGGCCAAAAAATATCAGATATTGTTTTAGAAAAACCTATAGAAGTAGTACTTGAAGGTGCTAATTTAGACATTTATAAAACAATCCAATCAAATAACATTAAAACTGTTAATCTTTCAGAAATTAAAGAATCTTTTTGTTATTTAGCTGTAGGGCATTGGATGCAAGGAGAATATGGCCATGATAGAAAAAATATGGGGGTATTAGTTAAAAACTTCTTTGAAACTTTTAAAGGATCTAAAAAACCTAAACCTGCTCTAATTTTAAAATCATCAGCTGGAGTTGCTTCTTATATAAGCCGACAAACTATTTTAGATAAAATTAATAGTATTAGAAAAACAATTAATTCAAATAATTTGCCTAATGTATATCTAATCACTGGAGAATTTAGTGATATAGAAATGAATGAATTATATAATAATCCTAAAGTAAAAGCTATGGTATCTTATACTAAAGGAGAAGGATTTGGAAGGCCTCTATTAGAATTTAGTTTAACAGGTAAACCTGTTATAGCTTCAGGATGGTCAGGACATTTAGATTTTATAAAACCGGATATGAGTACTTTGGTAAATGGTAGCTTAGAAAATGTTCATCCTAGTGCTGCTAATGATTGGTTAATTCCAGAAGCCCAATGGTTTAAAATTGATGAAAACGATGGTATTAGACATTTAAAAGATTGCTTTAGAAAATATAAACATTATCTTAATAGAAGTAAACTCCAAAAAACATTTAGTAGGAAAAACTTTGGGTATAAATCTATGAAAGAAAAAATAGAATTAATATCTAATAATTATATTCCAAATTTCCCTACCCAAATGAATTTAAATTTACCTAAAATGGATAAAATTTCTTTACCACAAAAACCAAAAAATTTATAATATGAATTTTGATGAATTAACAGAATGTACCCGTTGTGGTTCCGATGCTTGTTATAAACAGGAAGTAACAAAAGATATTTCTATAGAACTTTGTTACGGGTGTGGCTTTCAGTCTAATTCTTTAATGAAAAAAGGAACAGAATTTTTTAATGAACAATTTGAATTATTACCTGAATTATATAAATTATTAATGGATGAAGAAGAAGAAAGTGGAAAAATTTGGATGCCTACCCATATTAATATAAAAGAAAAAGGAACAATATTTGCTTATGGGGCTAGTAGAGATAATTGGCAATGGGCAGCTGCAAAAGCCATTCCTGATGAAGAAAAAGGATATATAACAAATATGTCTAATTTAAAACTTTTTAAAGAAAGTGATTTTATAGAAGCTTTATCATATATTGAAGTTATACCATGAAATTAGGAAATTTAGTAGAAAAAATAATATCTATTATTACTTTAGGACAAGGTAAAAAAATAGCTATGTATGTAGCTAAATTAAGAGGAAAAGAAGATTGTGGTTGTGATAGAAGAAAAGAAAAACTAAATAATATAAATTTTAATAAAATGCAATTTACAAATAATTTGATAAAACTAGATTGGTCAGATAGATGGGATAATATTAGGTCCCAAGTTCCATGTTCATGTGAATTTGACTTTGCTACTTTATATGTAAAAAACAAGGTAGGAGCAAATATCCACGAAGAAAGATTAACAGCTGAACCTTATATGAATGGAACAGTAAAATATAAAGATGTATCTTTTCCTTCCTTTATTACCCCCCAAACATTTGATATTTCGTTTCATAAAAAAGAAGGTGGATTAATAACAGAAAATAAAATTAGAATAAATTAAATATGAAAATATTAGTAACAGGTGGAGCCGGATTTATAGGTACAAATTTAATTAAAAGATTACTTAAAGAAGGACATACAGTTTTTTCTTTAGATAATTATGAAACTGGACTTAAAGAAAACCATCAAAAAGGATGTGTTTATTTAGAAGATGATATAGAGAACGTAGTAAATCTAGATAAAGATTTTGATAAAGTATACCATTTAGCTGCATTAGCTAGAATACAAGAATCTTTTAACAACCCAGAAGAAACTTGTAGAGTAAATACTATTGGTACTCAAAAAGTGTGTGAATTTGTTAGACATACTAATGCAAAGTTAATATATGCAGGTTCATCTTCTAGATGGTGTGATCCACATACTTCTCCCTATGCTACAAGTAAATTTTTAGGAGAAGAAATAATTAAAATGTACCGAAGAACTTATGGTCTAAATATGGAAATAGCTAGATTTTACAATGTTTATGGACCTCATGAAATTGTAGATGGAATTTGGGCTGCAGTAATAGGCATTTGGAGAAACCAAGTAACTAATGGGGAAAAAATAACAATCATAGGTGATGGTGAACAACGAAGAGATTTTACTCATGTTGATGATATTGTTGAAGGGCTTTTTAGAATAGGGTTTAAAGATATTAAACATGAAGATGCTTGGGAATTAGGCACTGGAATTAATTATTCAATTAATGAAGTTTACCAAATGTTTAGAGAAAGATTTGGGACCGATTTTATTAATATCCCAGATCAACCTGGAAATTATAGAAAAACTTTAAGAGAAAATGATGATAGTTTAGAAAGATTAGGTTGGGAACCTAGTGATAAATTAAAAGATTATATTTTTAGTTTAAGTAAAGATTAATATATGAAAATAAGTTATGCAATTACTGTTTGTAATGAATTTGTTGAGATACAAAAACTAGTTACTTTTCTTTTAAAAAATAAAAGAATTGAAGATGAAATAGTTATTTTATTTGATGTTACAAATGGGGATGAAGCTATAGAAGAATATTTAAGAGCAAAATCAGTTAATAGTGAATTTAATTGGATTAAGGGTAATTTTAAAGGACACTTTGCCAATTGGAAAAATTATCTTACTACTTTATGTTCAGGTGATTACATCTTTCAGATAGATGCAGATGAAATGCCCCATAAAGAATGTATTGAAACTTTGCCATTGCTGCTCAAACTTAATCCTGATATAGATGTAATGTTAATCCCTAGAGTAAACACAGTTGAAGGTTTAACTCAAGATCATATAGCTAAGTGGAGATGGAGTGTTAATGAAAAAGGATGGGTAAATTGGCCTGATTATCAATGGCGAATTTATAAAAACTCTGATAAAATTAAATGGGTAAATAAAGTACATGAAAAATTAGAAGGTTTTGAAACATATGCTACACTCCCTATGGTAGAAGAGCATGCTTTGTATCACCCAAAAGATATCAAAAGACAAGAAAAACAAAACAATTATTACGATACATTATGAAAAAAATATGGGTTAATGGGTGTTTTGATATATTACATCGAGGGCATTATGAATTATTTAATTATGCCAAATCCTTAGGAGATAAACTTATTGTGGGAATTGATTCAGATGAAAAAGTATCAAAAGATAAAGGTACAGATAGACCCTATAATAAGTTAGAAGATAGAGTTTATGCCTTAGAAAGCTTAAAAGCTATAGATGAAGTAATGGTATTTGACAATAGGGACCACCTGGAATGGTTAGTACAAATTACAAAACCAGATATTTTAGTAGTGGGAAGTGATTGGAAAGGAAAAGAAATAGTAGGTGGGCGATATTCAAAAGAAATTGTATATTTCAGTAGAATAGGGAATTATTCTACAACAAATATTTTATTAAATGAGAGAAAGTAAATTATACCCTGATAGACAGAAAAAGGCTTATGTTGATATAGATGAAACTATATGTTTTTATAAAGATAAAAGAATATATGAATTAGCTAACCCTAACATAACTAATATTAATAAAATTAATCAGTTAAAAAAAGAAGGATGGCATATTACTTACTATACAGCAAGAGGAGGAGCAAGTAAAATTGATTATACAGAACTAACAACAAACCAACTAAATGAATGGGGATGTCTTTTTGATGATTTAATTGTTGGTTATAAAGACAACCCCCAAATACCTATTAAACCCTCTTATGATTTAATTATAGATGATAAGGCAAAACGAATAGAAGAATTATGATAGTAAAACCTAAAATTGTCCAAAAAGGATGGGGAGAAGAAGTATGGATCCACAATGATGAAGAATATTGTGGGAAATTACTTAGATTTTTTAAAGCAGGAAACAAATTTTCATTACATTACCATATAATTAAAAAAGAATCTTGGTATGTAGGTAAAGGGAGTTTTGAATATATTTGGTTAGATACTGAAAAAGGTATAGAACATACAACTACTATACCTACTGGGACTTGTCTTACAATAGAAAGAGGATCACCTCACCAACTTATTGCTTTAGAAGATATGTCAGAAATCTTTGAAGTATCAACAGAACACTTTGATGAAGATAGTTATAGAATTAGAACCGGAGATAAATTATGAAAAGAAAATACTTACCCACATTATCAGAATTAGTAGATAGATTATCTATTGTACAACTAAAAGAAGTCTTTATTACCGAACATAAAGAAGAATATGCTAAGGAAATAGCAGAAATAACCCATGATATAGGAGAAATTCTTAAAGAAGGTGATATTAAGTTAACTGGTGAAGATGTTAGAGCAATAGTAGTATTGTCCCAAATGAATCTTCATATTTGGCATAATGAAACCAAATATAGAGCAGGAACTGGAGATGGGAATTTAGGATTAACACATGGGTTAAATGGAATAAGAAATACTGCAAAAAATAAAATCCAAGAAAACGAAGGTGGAAGAAAAGATTATAAAGTAGATTGCATTGCAGCTGAATTTAAAGATTGGGAAATTAGTTGGTAAAATGAAAATATACCAGAAATTTAGAATAGAAGGATATTTTGATAACTTTATTAAAAAATATAAAGATTATCCAATTACTATATATACCGACCACCCAGTCCAACCCCAGGATATAGATTATAATAGGATTAATCTTTTTATGATTCATGAACCTAATGAAATATTTAATATACATAATTGGGTAATTCAAAACCACCATTTATTTCATGGTGTAATAAGTTGGAATAAAGATTTAGTAAAAGCTGTCCCTAATGGGATTGAATTTCCTTGTAGTTGGAGAATGAATGGTAATTCTATTTGGGAGTTTTTAGGACCTAAAAAATTTGAAGTAACTTTTTTATGTGGTACAAAGAAACTTACTGAAGGTCATAAATTAAGACATAAAGTTCTTGAGTTAAAAGATAATATAAGCGTACCTCATAGGTTTTATGAAACCCTAGAAGATTGGGATACCTCAACAAATACTAGACCAGGTTATAGTGAATATTCTAAAGATTTATCCCATATTCCAAATGCTGCTAAATTTGAACCTAACATATATGGAAAAAAAGATTTATATATAAATTCTATGTTTAATATAGGAATAGAAAACGTAAAACATGATAATTGGATTAATGATAAATTATATTCATGTTTTTCATCCTTAGTAGTTCCTATATATTGGGGTTGTGAAAATCTTGAAGAACTTGGATATGATGAAAGAGGGGTTATTAGATTTAATAGTAAAGAAGAGTTAAAATATATTTTAGATAATTTAACAGAACAAGACTACCATGATAGGTTAGAGTATCTTAAACATAATTATGAAGTTAATAAAAAGGATACGTTAGAGGATAACCTTTCTTATATTTTAGATGAACTAATTAAATTAAATAATATATGATATTTCCAGAAGTAAAAATTTATCAACCTGATTCATTTGAAGATTTTAGAGGTGAATTATATACTTTATTCAAACAAGAAGAAAGTAATTTAATATTTAATCATGATAAAGTTTCTATATCTACTAAGAATGTTTTAAGAGGGTTACATGGTGATTCTAAATCTTGGAAACATATTTCTTGTTTAGCAGGAAAAGTATTACTAGTAGTAGTTGATAATAGAAAAGAATCAGAACATTATTTAAAGTGGGATTCTATAGTTTTATCTTCAAAAAATAGAAAGTCTGTTTTAATTCCTCCTATGTTTGCAAATGGACATTTAGTTTTAAGTAATGAAGCTACATTTTTTTATAAATGGTCGTATAAGGGGAAATATCCTGATGTAAAAGATCAATTTACTTTAAAATGGAATGATCCAAAACTAGATATTCATTGGCCTATTTCAACTCCCATTTTATCTAAACGTGATTATTAAATTAATTTTTATTATATTAACCGTATGAATATACCAAAAAAATACACTAAAGTTCGGGATGTAAACATCACACCCGAAGAGCTTATTAATTTTGAGACTAAAGTTAAAGAAGCTTATGAAAACGCTCAAATTCAAGGTCCTGTTCATTTATCTAAAAACAATGAATTGGATTTAATCAATCTATTCCAGTACATCCACCCCGAAGATTGGGTTTTTTCAGCCTGGAGAAATCATTACCATGCTTTACTTCATGGAGTAGATGAAGATAAATTATTTAATTGGATTAAAGAAGGCAGAAGTATGGGAACTAATAATACAAACCCAAACTTTTATGCTTCGTCTATAGTAGGAGGAATTATACCTATTGCTTTAGGTGTAGCTGCTGGATTAAAACGATCAAACTCCCAACGTAGGGTTTGGTGTTTTATAGGTGATATGACAATGGAAACAGGAGTATTTTGGGAAGCTTATAAATATTCTCAAAATATGAATCTCCCTTTACAATTTGTTGTAGAGGATAATAATCTAAGCGTTCACACACCAACAGATATAGCTTGGGGTAAAAGAATGAATACTCCAGAAAATGTAATTTATTATCAATACGAAATGTCATATCCACACCATGGAACAGGCAAATGGGTAAACTTTTAAAAATATGAAATATAAAGAACAATTAATAAAATCAATGGAATGGCTGGCAGAAAAACCAGATACAGTATTTACAGGACAGGCTATAGGAATGTCAGGTCATGCCATATCGGGAACAGTAGCAAAGATTCCTCAAGATAAAAGAGTAGAACTTCCTGTATTTGAAGAAACACAATTAGGAATGGCAACAGGTATGGCATTAGAAGGATGGGTACCAATTACAGCTTACCCTAGATTTGATTTTTTTATCCTATCACTAAATCAATTAGTTAATCATTTAGATAAGATTCAAGATATGTCTAAAGGGGATATGAAACCAAAAGTTATTATTAGAGTAGCCGTAGGATCAAAAGTACCTTTTAGTGCTGGTCCTCAACATACTCAAAACCATACTGAAGCTTTACGTAAGATGCTTACCGAAATTGAAGTAGTAGAATTACTAGAACCTGAAGATATATTCCCAGCTTTTGAAAAAGCATATAATGGTGATAAATCTACATTAATAGTTGAACACAGCGAATTTTATAATAGTAAATAATATGTTTAAATGGCCACTTATAAATGATAATATCACTCAAAGTGATAGAAAAATATTGTCTGATTTTTGTTTAAATGGAGAACGTTTTACTAATGGACCTAAAGTAAAAGAATTTGAAAATTTATGGTCTGAATGGTTAGGAGTAAAACATACTGTAATGGTAAATTCTGGTGCTTCATCAAACTATATTTCTATTGCTATGGTGAAAGAATTAGTTGGTAAAGGTGAAGTTATAGTTCCCCCTATAGGATGGGTATCAGATATTTCATCAGTATCTCAATTGGGTATGACACCTGTATTTGTAGATGTATCTTTAAATGATTTTAACATAACAGCTGAAAATATTAAAAGAGCTATTACTAAAAATACCAAAGCTATAGTATTAGTACATACATTAGGTTTTCCTGCTATAAACGATGAAATTATTAAAATAGCTAAGGATAATAATATCATGTTAATTGAAGATTGTTGTGAAGCACATGGTGCAACCTATAAAGATAAACGTGTAGGTTCATTTGGTGATATTTCTTTATTTTCTTTTTATTTTGGACATCATATTACTACAATTGAAGGTGGAGTGGTATGTGTTAAAGATGATAAACTATATGATTTAGCTAAATTATTTCGTTCACATGGAATGACTAGAGAAGCATCTAAAGAACTACAACAAAAATATCAACTTAAATATCCTAATTTAAATCCCTTATTTACTTTTGCTGTAGCAGGATTTAATATGAGATCAAGTGAAATAAACGCAGTTTTAGGAATTGAACAAATGAAACGTTTAGATTCTAATATAGAACATAGACGTATGAATTTAGATATTTGGTTAGATAATTTAGATAATTCTAAGTTTATAACTTCTTTTAATAGACAAGGTAATAGTAATTTTGCTTTACCTTTAGTAATGCAAGAAGTATCTAAAAATAAATTAAAAGATGTTTGTTCTATTTTAGAACAAGAAAGTGTTGAATATAGATTAGGTACAGCTGGGGGTGGTAATCAGGCACTTCAACCTTATCTAGAAAAAGTACCACATAAAATAGATGGAATATTAACATATGCTAATTATATTCATAGTAATTCTTTATATGTAGGTAACCATACAGATTTAACAAATAATCAAATTATTAACCTTTGTAAAAAATTAAATAATGTTTAAAAATCAAAAAGTCTTAGTAACTGGAGGAGGAGGAATGATTGGGCGTTCCTTAGTTAAATTCCTTTTAGAAAAAGAAGCCCAAATTACCATAGCAGATTTAACAGAACCTTCAGATCTACCTGAAAATGTTAGTTATGTAAAAGTAGATTTAAGATATTTTTCCCAATGTGAAGAAATTTGTAATGGTATGGATTATATTTTTAATTTAGTAGGTGTTAAAGGATCCCCTAAAATGTGTGCAGAACAACCAGCTGATTTTATGGTTCCTATGTTACAATTTAATACTAATATGATGGAAGCCGCTCGTAGAGCTAATGTTAAATGGTACTTATATACAAGTTCAGTTGGGGTGTATGCTCCTGCTGCTGTATTTATAGAAGATAGTGTTTGGGAAACAGTACCTTCACCTAATGACCGTTTTGCTGGGTGGGCTAAAAGAATGGGTGAATTACAAGCCGAAGCATATTCAATTCAATATAATTGGGATAAAGTATCAATTGTAAGACCAGCAAATGTATATGGCAATTATGATAACTTTAATCCCGCAAATGCAATGGTTGTACCTTCACTTATTAGAAAAGCTCAAGAAAATGATGTTCTTGAAGTTTGGGGTGATGGAACAGCAGTTAGAGATTTTATACATGCTGATGATGTAGCATTAGGAATGATTTTTGCAGTTGAAAACCAAATAACTAAACCAATTAATTTAGGATCAGGTGAAGGGTATTCTATTAAACAAGTAGTTGAAATGGTAGTAAAACATGCTAATAAACCCCTTGAAATAAAATGGTTAACTGATAAACCTTCGGGGGATGCTTTAAGATTATTTGATATGACTAGAGCTAAATCTTATGGTTATGACATCTCAGTGGGATTAGATGAAGGTATTAAAAGAACTACTGAGTGGTTTACTAATAATAAAGAAATTTTAGATAAACGTTATAATGCATTCGTAGACCACTAATGGCTGATTATCTTATCTCAGGAAATAAAAGCGGGTTAGGTAAATATCTATTTGATAATTTACCTAATTCTATAGGATTTGGAAGAGGAGAGCAATATGTAATTCAAAATTGTGACCATATAATTCATTGTGCTTTTAATAAAGAAGATAATATTACAGATCATTATCAGTATTTAGAAGATAATATATTTTTAACTAAAAAATTATTGAATTGTTATAATAAAAAATTTATTTATATTTCTACTATTGATGTTTATAATCAAAACCAAAACACATACTCTTTATTTAAACAATTTTCTGAATCCATAGTTAAAAAACACCCAAAAACCCTTATTTTAAGATGTTCTATGATGTTAGGTCCCACAATGAAGCCTAACCATGTTACTAAATTAAAAGATAACATAGAAGAAATAGGATTAAGTAGTGATTCTACTTTTAATTATATTTTAATGGAAGATATTTGTAATTTTATTATTAATGAAGATTTATCTAAATATAATGGGGTAATTGACTTTACCTCCAATTCAAACACTAAATTATCAGAAGTAAAACAATATTTTAATTCAATAACAAAATTAGGAAATTATAAATATGAATCTTTAAGCTTGGAAAACCCAAATTCTATTCATATATTAAACTCCAAATATAATAAATCATCAATAGACAATTTAAAAACTTATTTTACATGAAAACAATATTAATTTGTGGGGCTACGGGTTTCATAGGTAGAAACCTTTTAGAGTATTATTACAAACAAGGAAAATATAAAATTATAGCAACCCATTATAATAGACCAGCAATTAATGGGTATGATGGAGTAAAATGGGTTAAGATTGATCTAAGAGATCCAATTTCAGTTAAATCAATACTTAATAAAGTTGATATAGTATTACAATTTGCTGCTACAACTTCAGGTTCAAAAGATATAACAACAAGACCATACATCCATGTTACAGATAATGCTGTAATGAATAGTATATTACTTAGGGAATGTTATGAACAAAATATAGAACATTTTATTTTTCCTAGTTGTACTGTTATGTATCAACCTTCTGATAAGGCTTTATCTGAAAATGATTGGAATGGTGGTGATGAAATATTTCCAACTTATTTTGGTGTAGGTAATACTAAAGTTTACATTGAAAAAATGTGTGAATTTTTCTCAAGGTTAGGAAGAACTAAACATACTGTTATGAGACATTCAAATATGTACGGTCCTTATGACAAATATGATTTAGAACGGTCCCATATGTTTGGAGCTACTATAACAAAAGTTATGACTTCACAAAATGGAAAAGTAAATGTTTGGGGTACAGGTGAAGAAGCTAGAGATTTATTATATGTTGATGATTTAGTAGAATTTGTAGATGCTGCTATTAATAACCAAAAATCGGATTACGAATTATTTAATGTAGGATTAGGTAAAGCCACTCAAGTTAAAGATGTAGTATCTAAAATTATAACCCATTCAGGTAAAGATTTAGAAATGGTACATGATTTATCAAAACCAACTATACCTACTTCTTTATTTTTAAATTGTAAAAAAGCAAAAGATTTATTAGATTGGGAACCTAAAACAACCCTGGATGAAGGGATTATAAAAACAATTAAATGGTATAAAGAAAATGAGTAAAACAGCACTTATTACAGGTATAACTGGAATGGTAGGTTCACATTTAGCGGATTACCTATTAAAAAATACAGATTGGAAGATATTTGGGTTAGCTAGATGGAATGATTCTTTAGAAAATATAGAACATTTATCCGAAAATATTAACAATAAAGAACGTATTGAATTATTATATGGAGATTTAAATGATTTACCCTCACTAATCACTGCTATAGAAAAATCAACACCAAATTATGTTTTTCATTTAGCAGCCCAATCCTACCCACAAACCAGTTTTGACGCGCCTATAGAAACATTACAAACTAATATATTAGGTACTGCAAATCTATTAGAAGCATTACGTAAATCACAGTATAAAAATGCTATAACGCATGTATGTGCATCAAGTGAGGTATTTGGAAGAGTATCTTCAGATAAATTACCTATAAATGAAGAATGTTCTTTCCACCCTGCTTCCCCTTATGCTATATCTAAAGTTGGTACTGATTTAGTTGGTAGATATTATGCTGAAGCTTATGGGATGCAAATTATCACTACTAGAATGTTTACCCATACAGGTCCAAGAAGAGGTGATGTATTTTCTGAGTCTACATTTGCTAAACAAATAGCAATGATTGAAGCTGGTTTACAAGAACCTAAGATTTATGTTGGTAATTTAGAATCATTAAGAACATATGCTGATGTTAGAGATGCAGTAAAAGCATATTATATGTTAGTAACAACTAACCCAATTGGGGGGGAATATTATAATATAGGTGGAAGTTATACATGCAAAATTTCAGATATGTTACGTTATTTAATAGACCAATCTACACTTGATAATATTGAAATAATAACAGACCCAGATCGTTTACGACCAATTGATGCTGATTTACAAGTACCTGATACTACTAAATTTGAAAATCATACTGGATGGAAACCAGAGTATACTTTCGAACAAACTATGGATGATCTTTTAGATTATTGGAGAAATAAAGTTAAATCAGGTAGAAAATTTTTAAGACGATGAATATATTAGTTATAGGAGATAGTTGTAGTGATATTTTTAGATATGGAAAAGTAACTCGCATAGCCCCAGAAGCACCAGTACCAATTATAATCCCTGAAAAAGAAACAGTAAACCCGGGTATGGCTGGAAATGTTGTTGCTAATTTAGAAGCATTAGGGGCAAATGTTGATTTAATTACTAATAAAGAAGAAATACGTAAAATACGTTATGTGTGTTCTAAATACAATCACTTATTACTAAGGGTTGATGAGAATGATACTTGTACCCCAATTAAAGATATAGAAATAGAAATGGGTAAATATGATGCAATAATTATTTCTGATTATTGTAAAGGGTTTTTAAATGAGAAAATGATTGAATCAATTTCAAATTGGGATGAATGTCCTGTATTTTTAGATACTAAAAAAGTTTTAGGTGATTGGTGCAAAAATATAGATTATATTAAAATAAACCATCAAGAATATTTAAACAATAAAGAAATTTTAAATGTGTTTCCTGATTTAAAAAATAAAACCATTGTTACTAGAGGAAAATATGGGTGTGATTTCAAGGGTAAAAATTACCCCACTATAGATGTCCCTGTAAAGGATGTTTCAGGAGCAGGTGATACTTTTCTATCAGGTTTAGTTGTAGAATATATCAATAGTGGTTTTGATATAGATTTAGCAATTAAATTTGCTCAAGAGTGCACTACAAAAGTAATCCAAAAATCAGGAGTGTCAACAGTATGAAAACAGCAGCTTTATTATATGTAAGAAATGATGATTACAAAGAAAATGAAAGAGTTATAGTTACCCTTTCATCTATGTTAGATACTTTTGATGAAGTAATTTTATTAGATTGGAATACTCCAAAAGATAAAAATCCATTATTATGGGAAATAGAAGATAAATTACCAAAAACTGGTAGGTTAAAGCATATGGTAATTCCCCCTAATGCCGCAACCCAACTTACTAATTATGACCCTAAAGCCCAAGCTTGTACCCAAGTATTATCTTCTAATATTATGTTACGTAGAACAGATGCTGATTGGATTGTAGCTACTACTATTGATATTATAGCTCCTAAAAAAGAAGTATTGAATAATTTTTTATTAAAAGCAGATAAAAATACTTTTTATACTTTATCAAGAAGAGATTTTGAAATAAGTGAATTAGAGGAATTTGGATTTGATAAGTGGAAAGAATATAGAGACATTTTAGATGATAAATCAGAACCTAGATATTATCCTGCTAAAGTTAGTCCAAATGATGATTATAGTATAATTAATTGTTGTGGTGATTTCCAAATGGCTCATAAAGATGTTTGGAATAAAATAAAAGGATATGAAGAAAAAATGATGTATGCTTGTTTCCAAGATACAAACATACAGAAAAAAGCTGTTTTGAATGGGTGTGGTTTAATGGCGGTATATGATATTCCTTTTTATCATATGTCTCATAAAGGAATGGGTAATGATGGGAGTTCCCCCTCAAAACAACATTATAATGACGTTTGGAAGTGGGTAGAACATTTCCAAACTTCAGAAAATTCTGAAGATTGGGGATTTAATAACATTGAAATTGAATATGAAATTTATTAAATTTAATTTGGATTAACTGATTATTTTTCGTATATTTACACCTAATTTAAAGGTTATATATTTATGCGACAGACTATTAAAACACCCATTAAAATGAAAATGATTTCTTGTCCACAATGTGGCTCTCCAATGCCTGAATTAAGATTAACTAAATATGGTTATGATTTTTGTGTTAATTGTTCAACAGTGGGTACTAAACGTGGCATCCCAATAATGAGGGGATCAGGTGATCATACTTGGACCGAAACTATTATTATGGAAGAAGACCAATATGAACAATTTGTAGTAGCAACTGCTCTTGAACGTGGAGATAAAAATACAGTTAAAGCAGAAATGTTAAATATGGATAAAGAAGATCGTAATTTACAAGGTCCATTTCAAATAATCAATAACACAGATAAAGATAGAACTTAGTTATGCCCAAACCAAAACCATTATCTAAAGAAATGATAGTGGCGGCTCAAGCAAAAACTAAATCTAATATGGCCGCTGCAAGGTACTTGCATGTTTCTTATCAACATTATAAGAGATATGCTAAAATGTACAAGGTATTTGAAGGTCATAAAAACCAAAGTGGTAAAGGTATACCTAAATTTTTAA
>CAACVC010000053.1_pt1 | contig 24647 bp, 20 predicted proteins | sample 2381761 | NCBI WGS metagenome assembly CAACVC01 (sample SAMEA5211966, study PRJEB30684) | marine metagenome | biome: Marine; feature: Epipelagic; material: Water | collected 2015-10-15 | depth 45 m
CAGGTACCTCAGGTGAAGACGGCTCCTCAGGTTCTAGTGGCTCCTCAGGTACCTCCGGCTCATCAGGTACTAGCTTTCTATTTAACACAGGAAGATTATGTTCAGGATCATTTAGTGGAGTAGGATTTAAAACTATAAAAATTCCACTAGATTTAACAGAAAACCCCGAAAATGTATCTGGATCATTTGGTTACGCTCGAATAGAATATGATGGAGTAACCCAAGGTACTTATACCCAACATCAATCCGCTCGCTCAGTATTGATATGGGACTCCAGTTCTGGGGATAATATTGTAATTAGTACTATAGAAGATGTAAGACACCCTGAAAACAAAGTAATATATGACATAAAAAGAAACACAGGATCCTTTGATAACACTGGAAGTTTAAACCTTGAAATATACCAATATGATATAAATGATGTTTACTACTGTATAAGGTATATTTTATTATGAATATTTCTCCTAAACATACTCAAATAGATTTATCTCCCGTAAGTTCTCATTATATTTTTGATAAAGCAGACACAGATGAAACACCTGGGGATGTAGAACGTTCTAATCTTATGCCCTTTCAATTTACTGGGAGCATAGCCGCTGCTATGACTGATAGAGTAGATGGAGTAGAGCCTTATTTTGCTTCGAGAGTAGGTAGTATCCATAAAGTAGAAAGTGCGTTCACCCTCCACACTTTTACTCTTGCTACTTTACCTAGTGTTAGTGAGATTACCAATAATTATCCCACATATAAAATGAAATATACAGCTGTAGAAGGTTTTATTTCTTATATGAGTTTTGATACCACTAATACCTATAATAGTTATCTTTTTCAATTTATGGGTAAAATTAAAGGTGCTCTTACTGTTGGATCTGTCTCCCCTGAGTACACCCTAGCTTTAAGCCGTGAATATGTACAAGTATGTAAAACCCCAGGTAATGAATCTTTACTTATCCCCGGTGGATTTGTTTCACAGATGGGGATAACCCTAATAGATAATGACGCTGGGTTATTTACATTAGAATATAGTGACTTTTTTACACATACTAATATAATAGTAAAAAGTTTAATAAACTTTATATAAATGGATATCACCCCAGTATATCAAACTGTAAACTTACAACCCTATACAGGATCCATATATGAACATTGTACTGATGGAAGTTCTACTATATTGTATAGACCCATTATAGGTTCATTTTTTACTATAGTAAATTTAAATGGTTTACTAGTACCGAATTTAACATCAGGGGAATATTATGGGGTTGAACTTTTTAAAGTAAATAGATATGTGTATGGAGAAAATGCTTTTGGGGAAACTTCATTTGTAACAGGTAGTACAGGTAATCCTTTTCCACTTCATATTGATAAATTAGGATTTAATACTATGAAAGTAAATTGTACTATAAATACTTTAGGAGCCGATACTTTACAAGATACTTCCATTTCCGGCAACGAAGGCTTCAGCGCTAGTCCTTATTATGTAGAATATTATAACTCTGCTTTTACTTTAAAATTAAATAATAGTAGTGGTGTAGAAGAAAGTAGAGAAAGCAATGAGGGTTATTTTCAATCGTTTAATGGTAATGATTTTTCATATAGTCCTGCATCTAGTACTGACCCTAATGGTAACAACATAGGATTTACATCTATTTATGATAGCACCTCTCAAGATTTTATACTAAGATTTTATTCTAACTTGTTTTCTCAAAAATTTTCTTTACTGATAAAAGGAATGTTTAAAATATTTTAAAATATGGCTATTAACTTTAATCCTAAAATTAGTACAAAAACATTACCTTCTTTAGATTTATATCCTAGTGGTACCCTTCCTGGAAATTTTGAATCAAATGCTGATGGTGCACAAGGTAATTTAGTTTATTCTGAACGTAGTTTTGTTACACTTTTAGAAGGAAATGGCAGCTCTATTCCATATTTAACAATACAAACAGATCTTTTATTACCAGGTAATCAACGTCCCTACAATTATAATTGTTTAATAATAGAAGGAACAGTGCAATATACTAATATCACAGGTGTAAATACTGGGGCCTTTCCACAAAATATAAGATTTAAACAATATTATACAAAAAGTTGGGAGGGGGCTTTTAGTGTAAAAGAAGATAGTTATTTTGAATTTACTATGGTAAACATAGCTCCTCCTACAAACATAGAGTCTACCACTCCTTCTGATGACCTTCAAGTATTATCTTCTTATGGAAGTATTACTAATCCTATAACATACGATATCTCCACAGATACTTACATCGCCTCTTTATCTATATCTAACCAATTTCGTGTAATAGTTAAAGGGATTTATATATTTATGTAAAATGCCAATATTCGGTTCTAAAATAGGAATAGCTCTAGGAAGCTCAGGTTCATTTGAATTACCCACAACAGAGTCACAACAAGCTATATCTTTTTTATATACAGCCCCTACTAGTTCAAATCCTTTTATAACCTCTTCAATTGCCTCTATTGAAGCTAACATTGTGAGTGCTGATCAAACTGGCTCTGCTGGTGAATTATTATTTAGAATAGCTTCCCCCGAAGATAACACCTCTAAAGGTTTACCAATACTCAAACTATCTTCCACAGGTAGTGACAACCAATCTCGTGTAGGTATTGGAATGGCAGAAAACCAAGCTTTAGAGGGTCTCTTAGACTTAAGATCCCCCACAGGATCTTCCCCAGTAAGTATAGTTTTAAGAACTAATGAAGATGGTGTTATCCAAGTAGGAGAAGAAACAGGTAGGATAACTTTTGCAATTGAAACTTCCTCATTCTTAGGTACTGGTTTTATAGCAAGCGGGTCTACTGCCGCTATATATTCTAGAGTTGAAGGAAGTGACGCCCAAGGAGCTTTTGGTAGTTTAATATTTGAAGTTAATGACAGTTCGGATGTAACTGAACCTGTTGAAGCTATAAAAATGGGATATGGGGCAGACCCTACTTTCAGTGGAGTAGGGGTAGCTATGTCTGCTAGTATGGTAATGACTTCTACTAATCCTGTCTTAAGAATAAAAAACTCCTCCACTAATTACCAAATAGCCAGATTGGGATGGCATTCTCCTACTGACCAAAATGATGGCCAACTTTTACTTTTTAACCAAGGAACTGAATCAGTTAAACTTAACGGAGATGAAGACCCTGCAGATGCTAGTTTTATCCGATATGGTAATTTGGCTTTAGGAGTTACTTCATCCACAGAAAGACTTACAGTAGAGGGTAATATAAGTGCAAGTGGGAATATTACTACTAACACTATTGAAACTATATCAATAACACTATCTGATGACTCAACAACCAACGTAGATACATTCGCTACTTCTACATATAATGGTGCTATATATGACTATGTATTAAAAGATAACACCGTTGGGGCTCGCACAGGCCAATTTATGGTAGCACACGATAATGGTTCAGTTACATTTACAGATACATCAACAAAACATTTAACGGATTCCACAATCCCTGAAATTACAGCTGATATTAGTGGTGCAGATGTAAGGGTAAGAATAACAAATGGAAATGGGTACACATTTAAATCATTTGTAAAGAAACTTTAATATTTATGTCTGAACCTTTGGACAATGAAAAAGGAATAATATGGCAAACGAATTTATAGCAAGAAAGGGACTCATATCCCTAGGAAATATAAGCTCAAGCAACACAATCACTGCTAGCTTATTCACAGGAAATGGCTTATCTATTGATGGGCCTTCAAACTCCCACGTTGAAGTAGGAACATACAATGTTGGTTTTGACATTGCAGGGACAAATACCCTTTTCATTACTGGCTCAGGACTTATAGTTTCGGGGGCTATGGCAGATCAAAATCACCATAATATGTTAAAAATTGGTGACATTGAATTAATAGATGTTAATACTGCTCTTTCATCTAATGAGTTTTTAATTCATAATGTAAAATCTATAAGTTTTACAAGTGGTAGTGATGGAGGAAATATTACAACAGCTAACAAATTATTTGAACACACCGGAACACAATTTGATATTTTTGTAGGAGGACTTACAACTTCTGATTTCCAAGTGGGCACCGCTAATATAAAAGTAGGAGGAACCACAGCTACACAAGATATTCAAATCCAAACAAGTGGTGATATATCACTCCTCTCTAACACAGATGTATTCTTACGTATTAAAGATTCAAATTTAACCACAGACCCATCAGATTTATCTCATATAATAGCCTTTAACGATAACCCAGATTTGGCTAGTGGAAAAAGTGTTAAAAAGATAGAAGCTTCCAAAATAGTATTTACTACAGGTTCCCGCAGTATTTCAGGTTCATTAACAATAGAAGGTAATATAAGCGCAAGTGGGAACTTAGAAGTTACAACTAATAAATTAGTTAAAACATCTAACACAGATCATTCGTATCAAGGGGATGTAGTTTTCTTTGGGGGTACTACTAGTATGACTCAAGGAAACCTATACTATTTTAATTCATCTGGTAACTGGGTACAAGCTGATGCGGATGCTGAAGCCAGCTCTGGTGGGTGTTTACTTGCTATTGCTTTAGGTGCCGCTTCAGACACTAATGGGATGCTTTTAAGGGGGATATATACCATGGATGCTAGTGCTATTGATGGTTCCGAAGCAACTGGAGATGAACTTTATGTAAGTACAACGGCGGGGAATGTAACTAATACTGCCCCATCCGGAAATGGTGATATAGTTAGAATCATTGGATATTGTCTTGATGGAACCAATGGTCAAATCTGGTTTAACCCCTCCAACGACTTTATAGAAATAACAGCTTAAGATGGCTCCTATATCTAAAATTAGTAATATAGCTGCCTCTTCAATTAATAAGGTGGATGGAATAGCTAAATCAAGTATAGGAAAATTTAATAATTTATCTTTTGCATCCTCAACCACCGACTACATCAGCGCAGGATTAGAATTCCATGTTAACTCCCAAGATGCTAATAGTTACTCAGGAGCGGGAACCACAACTTGGACTGATTTAGCAGGAACCGAAAATATGACTTTGGTTAACGGCCCTACAAAACCCTCCGGAGAAGATTATGTGGCATTTGATGGAAACGACGACCGCGGTTTGGTAACATGGAACTCCTCAGATTATTTCTATGGAAGTACCTCAGATTTCACTTTTTGGAATACTATGACCATACAAGTAGTTGCTTCGTGGCCAGAAGATGGATCAACAGGGTTTATACCTATTGACTCCCATATTCACATGATATCTCGTCACCAATCAACCACAAGAGGATTTAGGTGTTTCTTTGGAAGACTTGGAGCTTCATTTGATTTATTCTATGGAACTCGTATGGATTGTAGGTGGCCTAATACATCTGATTTTCAATACAATTCTAGTAGGGGATATTATGAACCTAAACCCAATCAAGTATATAGTTTTGCTATGACAATGGATAGAACTGCTTCTGATGGACATTTTAATGCTTATGTAAATGGGCAAAATTTTACTCCTAGCTCAATAGTAGGAAGTTTAACTCAATTAAATAGTACTTCTAGATGGAATAGTACTTATATTAACTTTTCACAAGTAAGAAAAGGAAGAGATACCATGAATTTTCAAATAGGTCAAACTAGTAATGGTAGTTTAGGAGCAAGTGGATTTACATGTAATATATTTGAGATTCTATTGTATAATAGCCAATTAAGTCAAACTAATGTTGCCCAAAACTTAACTGCTTACACTGATAGATATGGAGCTTTAAACCCTTAATTATGTTTAACGATAGACAATATATTATAGCAGATGTTAGAGAATATAAAATACTAGACTTTTCACAATTTATTGAAGAGCCTGACACAGTACTATATAATTCAGGATCTACTAAATTCACTATAAAATATGAAGGTGCTTCCCCTTCTTATAAATTTATATATCCTATTGAGGGACCCTACACAATAGAACAATTAAAGGCTACTCAATCATTAGAAGAATGGCCCGATCTTATTGATGAACCCTAACTTGGTTTTTTAAATTAAAGTTATTATATTATAAGCTATGCAAAAACTACTCTGCATTACTCCCCATTTATCAACTGGAGGTGCTCCACAGTACCTCCTAAAAAAGATAGAATTACTCAAAGGAGAATATGACATTTCGCTAATAGAATATAACAACATAGGAGGTACAGCCTTTGTTGTGCAAAAAGATAAAATTTTTAATATTATCCCTCCTAAAAAACGAATTACTTTGGGAAAAAATAAAACTAAACTTTTAGATTTTCTTAATAAGATTCAACCCGATATTGTACATTTAGAAGAAATCCCTGAATTATTTATGGATAAAGGAATTGCCCAAATTCTATACCATAAAAATAGAAAATACACTATTTTTGAAACCTCCCACGACAGCTCTCAAGATCCTAACAATAAACAGTTTTTTCCTGATAAATTTATGTTTGTCTCTAAATGGCAAATAGATCAATACAAAGAAATAGACGTTCCTTCTGTATTAGTAGAATATCCTATTGAATATAAAGAAAACCGTAATAGGGCAGCGGCATGTGAACGATTAGGACTTAATCCTAATAAAAAACATGTAATACACGTTGGTTTATTTACTCCTAGAAAAAACCAAGCTGAGTTTTTTGAATATGCTAAAGCTCTCTCTGAATACGAATTCCATTGCATAGGTAACCAAGCAGATAATTTTAAACACTATTGGGAACCTTTAATGAAAAACAAACCGGATAATTTAACTTGGTGGGGAGAACGTAATGATGTAGATAATTTTTACGAAGCTGCAGATTTATTTTTATTTACTTCTAAGGGTAATTCCCATGATAAAGAAACAATGCCCCTTGTAATTAGGGAAGCATTGTCTTGGAAATTACCTATTTTAATTTACAACCTAGAAGTTTACCAAAATTACTTCGACACATATCCCGTCAATTATTTAACCCCAGATCCTCTCCATAATATAAACACTATAAAACAAATAGTAGGGGGATTTGTAGAAATATTAGAACCTTCATTTGGTCAAAATGATTTTGATATTGCCTTTGATGGAAGAAATAAATTTGACATTTTTTTCAAAAAAGAAGAAAAGTTTGAGTGTAAAGTAGTATTAAAAGAAAAGTATTCTAATGCTCCTATGTACTGGTTTGAAGCAACCTTTAGTAACTACGGAAAATGGTTTGTTACACCTAATGCTACCTGGGATTTAGGTAAATCTTGGGTAAAAGATATTACATTTGAATTTTATTCCCCTAGTAATGAATTTTTATTTGCTAAAGATTTTCACATAAAGGATGAAGGACTAGAACCAGAAATTAAACTAAAATTATCTAACCCTTTTGACTGTTTATTTCATAATTATGATGAAATTTTTGTTGAAAATAAATACGATTTTCTTTTTGAATCTAAGTTAAACACAGTTCTAGATATAGGGGCTAATGCCGGAACCTTTTCTAAATTATTTTTAGAAAAAGGAGCAAATAAAGTATATGCTTTTGAACCTAACCAAGATGCCTTAGTTAACTTAAATTATCTAGCTACTCAAGAGTCTAATTTAACAGTAATTGAAAAAGCAGTTCATATTAATGAAGAAGATTTAAAATTTTACATAACTCCTAACAACACTACTATAGGGAGTATCAATAAATCCCACATAGAACAAGAAAATGTAGAAGTAGAAGAGATTATAGTTCCTACTATAACTCTTAAAAACTTTATAAAACAGGAAAGACTAGATAAAATAGATTTAATTAAAATAGATATTGAAGGGGCTGAATATAATATTATTGAAAATTTAGAAGATGAAATATTTAATATTACCGATAAGTTTTTGATAGAATGGCACGACAACACAGGGGAACAATTAAGTAAATTAATATCAAAATTAACATCTAAAGGATATAGTATAACTAAAATATTTGACCAAAATACATCTAAAGATTTAAAGGAAGAATATTTAAATAATAAACTAGGAACATTTTTATCAGAAAAAATACCCCCTAAAGTAACGGTACTCATACCTTCTTATAATCACGAAGACTATATAGAACAATGTGTAGACAGTGTTTTAGCTCAATCAACTACATTTGACTACCAAATACTTATTTCGGATGACTGTTCTACAGATAAAACTTGGGACATAATCCAAAAATATAAAAATAACCCTAAAGTAAGTTTACATAAAACCACCCAAAATATAGGCCCCTATTTTCACAGATATAAAGAATTATACAGTTTAATAAATTCTGAATATATTACTCTTTTAGACGGTGATGATTTTTATGTTAAACCTAATAAACTACAAACCCAAGTAGATTTTCTTGATTCTAATCCTGAATATGTTATGCATGCCGTAAATTATTGGTATGCTAACGATAAAGGGGAATTTATTACTCCTGAAGGTTCACCTACTAATGTTTATTTTAAGCCTTTTAAAGATCGTATTCATTCGTATAAAGAATGTTTAGACCAAAACTATGTTGGTTTTGGTCCTATGTGGCGTAATATTTTTAATGCGGATATAATAGATTTATATCCCACTAAAGAAAACGAAGATTTCCGTTGGGGGGAATTTATGCTATACCTTCAAAAAGGAAAATGTTATAATGATGACACCTTTACAGGAGCGGGAGCATATAGACTTTTAGATAAAGGATCCCAATTTACAAGTAAAAATAAAGATGAAAAACAAAGTTTTTCTAAAAAAATAAAACAATGGAATGATCAGTATATTACTAATGATATTATTATTATAGATGCCTTTATACATGATTCTTGGTGTTTGAAAAAATTAAAACAATCTGTAAATAATTTAAAACCTTTAGGATTACCTTTAATGTTAGTTACTAACAGTAAACCTAAGGATTCTATTTTAGATTTATTTGATTATGTTGTGTACGACCATAATAATAGGTTATTTGAAGAGCATTATAATAATGTAGAAACTATAAATTTATGGCATCACTCTCCTAATTATATGTGGGAAGCTCGTACTAGATCTACTCAAAAACATGGCCTTTCTGTATTGGCTAATCTATATACTTCTACTAACTTTGCTAAATCCTTAGGGTTTACACATTTTTATAGAGTAGAATATGATGCTGCCTTAGAAAAACCATCAAATTTAATTAAAGAGGCTATTAAAACTAAATCCCAAAATAAAAAAGGTTTTGCTTATATAAATGAAAATCGTTTTATGGGGTTCCAAGCATGGTATTTTGATCTTGATTTATTTACTTCTATATTTCCTCAAATAAACAATGAATATGAATATAAAGAAGCCCTTAAGTCTTTTTCTGATAAAGATTTTTTAGTAGCCGAAGAATTTGTATATAACTTATTTTCTTCTACAAAAGCTATAGATAAAATAATATGCAAACCTCCTCAAGATCAATATACAGATTTTGGCGAAAATTCTAAATGGAATCAAGTAGTAACCCCATCCGAAAGTAACTTGATTCAAGATGGATTTATAGCTTTACCGTATAAAGTAAAGGGTAAAAATGAAGTAGCTCTAATTACATGGAATATTAGCACCGAAAAACCCACTACTAATAAATTCATAGTACAAGTAGGAGACTCTACCCAAAAGATAATTCATAATATAACAGGAAAGGGAGGTTTTGAATTTATTAAAATCCCTATTACATCCGAAAACACTATAATTACTACTAGATCTGACAAATTTATAGTAAATACTTCTAATTTACATGAAATACCCCATGACTATGAAGATCTGCCAGGTTAACCCAGGATGTGGTATAGAAATACCACCTAAAGGGTGGGGTGCTATTGAAAAGATAGTATGGGAATTTACAAAAAATTTACAAAAACAAGGCCACCAGGTAGATATAAAATGGGCTAATGAAACCCAGAAAGGTGAATATGATTTAGTACATGTTCATGTAGCTAATTTAGCTTTGATTTTAGCAGAAAGGGGAATTCCTTATGTATTCCAGTGTCACGACCACCATGCTTTTCACTATGGAAAAGACAGCCCTGTGTTTAAACAGAATTTAGAAGCTATTGAAAAATCCGAAATATCTATACTTCCCGCTAAGTATTTAGTAGATTATTTTGGATCTAACAAAGCTATATATTTTTCCCATGGGGTAGATACTGAATTCTTTACCCCAAAGTTACAAGAACAACCCCATAAGTTGCTTATGGTAGCTAATAATGGTTTAGGAGGAAAAGACGGGTATGATCGAAAAGGATTTACTGAAGGAATTAAGGCCGCTGCTAGTAAAAATCTTCCTATTACAATAGCGGGACCTAAAAATAATAAAAATTTTATAGAAAATAATCCTTGGGTTAAAGATTATAATATTGATTGGATTTTTAACCCTAATCAAGAAGAACTTTTACATTTATATCAATCTCATACTATATTTTTACATCCTTCTGAATTAGAAGCAGGCCATCCAAATCTAACTCTTTTAGAAGCTATGGCTTGTGGGTTACCTATTGTAGGCTGTATGGAGGGTGATTTAAAGGGTATGATTAGAGTTAATAAAAAATGGGAAGAAGTAGCAGAAGGCGTACAAACCCTTATAACCCACTATTCTTATTACTCTAAAAAAGCCCTTACTACTGCTTCTAAATTATCTTGGTACAATAGAAGTTTAGAATTATTAAAATTAATTACCCCAAATAATATGAAAGATATTTTAATTAAGGAATACACAAATACTCGCAAAAAATTTATTCCCTTTAAAGAAACTCAAGATGAGTTTCAATTTAGTTTTATAAAAGGAGCCAAATGTACTATTAAAGGAAATTCTTCTAAAAAATATAAAGTAGAATTTATAGATTCTTCTACTAACACTGTAATATGGTATGATACTATTTCTTGTGGTATGTGGACCGAATGTAATAAAAAATACTACATTCCCTGGAAAATTAAAGTAACTGATATTTCTTCAAATAAAGAAGTAGCAACATACACCCACACGCTTAAAGGAAAAAAGGTATACATTCATTTAGATAGTAAATCTTTAGGAGATACTTTAGCATGGTTTCCGTATGTTGAAGAATTTAGAACAACTCATGAGTGTAAAGTTGCTTGTTCTACATTCCATAATGATTGGTTCCAATCTGATTACCCTGAAATAGAATTTGTAAACCCCGGGGAAGTAGTTAATAACATTCATGGTCACTATACTATAGGATGGTTCCTCATACCAGATAAAACTTTTGATTCTAGCAAGCACCCCCAACATTTTCAAAAATCTCCTCTCCAAAAAACAGCTAGTGATATATTAGGATTACAATATAAAGAAATTAAACCTACTATAAAAAATCCATCACCTTCCCCTATAAAAGAAAAATATGTAAGTATTTCAATTCAATCTACATGCCAAGCTAAATACTGGAACCACCCAACAGGATGGGAACAAGTAGTAAAATTCCTCCAAAATAAAGGATATAAAGTAGCAGTAGTAGACCAACATAGGACATTTGGTATTGAAAATTATTTAAATACTTCTCCTGAATGTGATTATCATTTCCATAATAAGTCATTAGATGAAGTAATGTCTGTAATAAATGGGGCAGAATTCCACATAGGAATTAGCTCAGGTTTATCCTGGATAGCATGGGCTCTAAACACTCCGGTAGTTTTAATATCTTCATTTACCCACCCCGACCATTGCGAGTTTAAATCTAACTGTACCCGAATTTATAATGATAATTCTTTATCTGGTTATCTTAGTAACCATGCCCTAGATCCTTCAAACTGGAATTGGTACCCCCTTAAAGATATAAAATCAATGGAAGACTGGTATGAAGCAGAAACTATTACCCCAGATTTGGTAATTAAAAATCTTGATCGTATATTGTGATGTGTTTTGGCTTATAGAAAATAAAGAACAGTTACAAACATTTAAAGAAAAGGGGTTCAAAAAAGTATTTATTGAGCCTCTTTTCTCTAATGATAACATACACCCTCATTTAAGGGGAATAGTAGGGTTTTATATTAGAGAAATTAACTATAGAAAAGGATTCTTAATTAATATAAACCATAGCGAAGCAACAAGTTGTGAATTAAGTGAAGTATTAAACTTAATAGGAGGATTTAAAGAAATATTTGTAGCAGATAAAAAGGAATTCTTACACATAGTACCTAATAAAAAGCTTACCGACATAGACTTCATCCACCCTACGGATATCCCAGACTCATTCCCATGTCATGATTTTTTCTATAGGCAATATCCTAATATAGGCGATATAGGTAGCATAATTCCGATAGTAAAGCATTATGAACGTTGTGAAACGATATATAACGCGGTTAAACATGTGTTTTCTATGGAGAAACCACCACACTTTGAGTTTTATAATAACAAAGCCACAAATGTGTTTTATTGGATTGAACAAGAAGGAATTAAGGTGGATCCCGAGTTATTTGAGAAGCATTTTAAGGCTAATCCCACCCCTTGGGACCATGTTTACACGTGTTTTAATTTAAAAACAACTACTACGCGCCCATCCAATACTTTTGGAGGTATAAATTATATGGCGTTGGATAAAAAAAGTGGTTGTAGAGAAGCAATTATCCCTAAAAATGATTTCTTATTAGAGATTGACATTAGTGCTTATCATCCTACCTTAGCGGCACAATTAGTAGATTATGAATTTAAGCATGAGGATATACACCAAGCGTTTGCTGACATGTATGGAGTGGATTATAAGAAAGCTAAGGAGTTGACTTTTAAACAGTTGTATGGAGGGGTGTTTAAAGAGTATAAAAATTTAGAGTTTTTTCAAAAAGTAGAAAAATATATAGAGGATATAAGTAGTAAAGAAGAGTACAAGTGTAAGTCTGGATATGTTTTTAAAACAGATATGAAACCTCAAAAACTGTTTAATTACATACTTCAAAATACGGAAACATATTATAATGTGCTTATAATTGAGAAAATTATTCGTATTTTAAGAGAAAGTGAAACTAGACTTATTCATTATACTTATGATTCGTTTTTATTAGATGTATCCAAAGAAGAGAAAGATAAAATTGAATCTATCCTAGAGGTATTTAATTTTTATAAGTTTAATGTTAAAATGGCTGCGGGTACTAATTACCATTCTTTAAATGTTCTGTAATATTTATTGCAAAACAAGAGGATGGCAAATAATAAGTTGTTTTGTACTTTTACTACGCTTGAGGGGTTGGACAAAACTGTGTTAGAAATTACTTCAAGCTATGATATTTTATACAAAAAGATTTTTGTTCTTTTTATAAAAAATAGTAATGAGTACGTGTGCACTTACAACGTAGAACCATCTAGCGTTGATGAGATTCTTCCTGAAACTATATTAGTACATAGAAAAAAAGAATCAAATACTTTATATACTATTAATGCCCTTAATGAGTTAATTAAGTTACTAAATGGGGGAGTAGTAGATATAAGGTATAAAGTAAATTGGCAACATTATAGAAATACCATTTTACTAACTCAACATAATGAGTTGAAACAATTAAAGACAAAGATTCACAAGATCATTGAACTTTAATTTGGGGTCTTAAATTGAGATCCTTATATTTAATGAAAGTTACATTTTAAACAGTTATATTATGGATTTAAACGCAATTCGCAGTAAGCTGAATTCCCTACAGCAACAAAATAAGGGAAGTGGTGGCTCTGATAGGAGCCTATTTTGGAAACCAAGTATTGGTAAACAAGTAGTACGTATTGTACCCAACAAATTTAATAAATCTAATCCTTTTACGGAAGTTTATTTCCACTATGGGATTGGTGAACGTGTTATGATTTCACCTATTAATTATGGTGAGAAGGACCCAATCGTTGAGTTTGCGAAGCAACTTCGTACAACTAGCGATAAAGAAAATTGGCGTTTGGCTAAAAAGCTTGACCCCAAAATGCGTATTTTCGCTCCTGTAATTGTACGTGGTGAAGAGGATCAAGGTGTTAAGCTTTGGCAGTTTGGTAAGAATACTTACCTCGAATTCCTTTCACTTGCTGATGACGATGATATTGGCGATTACACGGATATCCACCAGGGACGTGATATTACAGTTGATACTGTAGGTCCTGATGTTACAGGAACCGCTTACAATAAGTCTTCGGTTCGCGTAAAGACAAAGCAAACACCACTTGGTGATGCTGACCAAATCCAAAGTTGGTTGGATGGTCAATCAAATCCCCTTGATGTATTTAAGCGTTACCCGTTTGAAGACATGAAGAATAATCTCCAAACATTCTTGGCTCCTGAAGACCAGGCGCAAGAAGGAGATATTATTGACGAAGGAAAGGGCGACGATCTCCCTTTTGATAAAGGGGGGTCTCAAAACAATTATGCTCTGAAGACTCCCCCTACCAAAACGAGCAAAGTCGATCAATTTGACCAATTATTTAACTAATGCCTAGAGGAAAAAAAGCATCATTATCGGAGGCAGTCTCCAAAGAACTTAAAGCAGGATTTGACCTTAATAAATTTAAGGAAAAGAAAATGCTTAATGCTAACGCTAAGTTCAAACCCCAACAATGGATACCCCTCTCACAAGCATTCCAGGATGTAACTTCAATCCCTGGCATCCCTGCAGGACATATTGTTTTGCTAAGAGGCCATTCTGATACCGGTAAGACAACCGCCTTGATTGAGGCAGCTGTCTCCGGCCAGAAAAGAGGAATACTCCCTGTGTTTATTATCACAGAGATGAAATGGAGTTGGGAACATGCTAAACAAATGGGTCTAGAAATCAACGAAGTAGTTGATAAAGAAACAGGTGAAATTACAGATTATAATGGTAATTTTATTTATGTAGATAGGGAAACTATTAACTCTATTGAAGACGTAGCAGCATTTATTTTAGATTTAATCGATGAGCAGAAAAAGGGCAATTTACCCTATGACTTATTGTTTCTTTGGGACTCAATCGGCTCAGTACCCTGTGAAATGTCTATTAAATCAAATAAAAATAACAATGAATGGAATGCTGGTGCTATGTCTACTCAATTCGGCAATAGTGTAAATCAACGTATTACACTCTCCCGAAAAGAAAGTAGCCCATTTACTAATACACTTGTTTGCATTAATAAAGTATGGACTCTTAAACCTGAATCACCTATGGGACAACCTAAGTTGATGAATAAAGGAGGATATGCTATGTGGTTTGACTCAACATTTGTAGTAACATTTGGTAATGTTATGTCAGCAGGTACATCTAAGATTAAAGCAATTAAAGATGGCAAGCAGGTAGAATTTGCTAAACGTACTAATTTACAAATTGATAAAAACCACATTAATGGAGTAACCACCAGAGGTAAGATTGTGATGACACCCCATGGGTTCATTAATGATGATGATAAAGAAATCAAAGCTTATAAAAATAATCATGCGGAAGCATGGCGAGATGTTTTAGGAGGAATTGATTTTGATATTATAGAAGAGGATCAAGAAGTACAAGATATTTCTCACTTCGAAAAAGAACCTGACTAATGCACAAGAAGGATTATTTGGAAATGCTCAATAATATTGAGCAAGGGGAACCGACTGCTAAACCTGGACAGCATGAGAGAGTAGTGTTTATTGATGGGTTAAACTTATTTTTGCGTAATTTTGCTATGCTTAAATTTGTTAACCATACTGGAACACACATAGGGGGGCTATCTGGGTTTTTACGTTCGTTGGGGGCTCTTATAAACCAAATACAACCTACTTCTATATATATAGTATTCGATGGAGTAGGTGCTTCCACTAATAGGAGGTACCTACTCCCCGAATATAAATCTGGAAGAAATTTAAGTAGGATTACTAATTGGGATATTTTTGATAGTATTGATGATGAGAATGATGCTAAAGTAGATCAAATTATTAGGTTAATCCAATATTTAAAATGTCTGCCTGTTAAGGTAGTTTCTATAAATAAAGTGGAAGCAGATGATATTATAGCTTATATGTCAAAAGATATGGCTAAACGCTTTAATACTAAGTCATATATTGTTTCTAGTGACAGAGATTTCCTCCAATTGGTAGATGATAACATAACAGTTTACCGCCCTATAGAACGAGAATTCTACAGCCCTGCTACAGTACAAGAAAAATTTGGTATTGTTCCTGAAAATTTTATCCATTATAAAGTTTTGCTTGGGGATGCTTCTGATAAGGTACCTGGGGTTAAAGGATTAGGAAAAAAAGGTGTGTTAAAACGCTTCCCTGAACTTGCGGATGGTCCTATGCCATTTGATAGACTGTTTGATTTAAGTGAAGAACGCCTTAAAGATAGTGTAGTATATGCTAGAGTAATTCAAAATTGGGACCAATTACTAAACTCTAAAAAGATTATGGACCTAGAAATCCCTATGCTCTCAGATGAAGAAAAACAAGATTTATCTAAGTTACCCGAGGAATCATTAAATGAACTTCGTATACTTGAGTTTATGAGTTTATATAACGAAGATGGTATGACTCATATCATTAAAAATACAGAATTTTGGCTAAAAGATACTTTTACACGATTAGTTTATGACGCTTAATAGTCTTTCCACATATGGTACTGCCTTTCAAATAAAGGTTTTATCTTCCTTGCTCACACACAAGGAATTCCTCCAGGGCATACATGATGTATTAACTGAAGAATATTTTGATAATCAAGCTCACAAGTGGATTATTGGACAAATACTTGACTATTATGAACAATACCATACTACCCCCACAATGGAGGTACTACAGGTAGAAATGAAAAAAGTAGAAAATGAAGTATTACAATTATCTATTAAAGAACAACTTAGAGAAGCTTATCAATCTTCTAATAAAGATTTAGAATATGTTGAAAAAGAGTTTTCATCATTTTGTAAGAACCAACAACTCAAAAAAGCACTACTTAATTCTGTGGACTTACTTAACTCTGGTGATTTTGAGTCTATTAGGAATCTTATTGACAGTGCGTTAAAAGCAGGTGCTGGAAAAAATATAGGACACGAGTATATTAAAGATACTGAAGCTCGATATAGAGAAGAAGCAAGAGCCGTTGTTCCCACCCCATGGGGTAAGTTTAATGACCTTATGCAAGGGGGTTTGGGCAATGGTGATTTTGGCCTTATATTTGGTAATCCGGGGGGTGGTAAATCATGGACTTTAGTAGCAATGGGTGGTTATGCTGTGAAGTTAGGTTTTAATGTAGTTCACTATACTTTAGAACTTGGAGAAGATTATGTAGGGCGACGTTATGATGCATTTTTTACTGGTAAGCCTGTAGATACACTATTTAAAAATAGAGATAAGGTAGATGAAATAGTCAAAGAATTACCTGGCCAGCTTATTATTAAAGAATACGCTCCGGGCCAAGCTACAGTAAATACTCTTCGCTCTCACCTTCAAAAATGTGAAGATTTAGAATTCACCCCAGACTTAGTTATTATCGACTATGTTGACCTTCTTTCTTCTAAAAAGCGAACTCAAGATCGTAAAGGAGAAATAGATGATATTTATGTAAGCACTAAAGGTCTTGCTAAAGAGTTACAATTGCCTATCTGGTCTGTTTCTCAAGTAAACCGAGCAGGAGCAAAAGATGATGTAATCGAAGGTGATAAAGCAGCAGGTAGTTATGATAAGATTATGATTACTGATATAGCAATATCACTTTCACGTAAAAAAGAAGACAAAGTAAATGGTACAGGTAGATTTCACATTATGAAAAATAGATATGGGATGGATGGTATGACATTTTCGGTTAATGCCGATACCTCTACGGGCCACTTTGAGGTTATGGATCATCATTTTGATGATAGTGAGGGTCCCACCCCTATACAACAAATTGATGGGACCAATATGAATACTTTAGATCGAGATCTTCTCGCACAACAATTTTTTCAACTTAATTCTTAAAAAACACTTAAATGGCAAATAGTAAACTATTGCAGGAAAGGGTAGTATATAAACCTTTTGAATATCCCGAAGCTTTTGATTATTGGTTAAAACAACAACAGGCACATTGGATTCACACTGAGGTTCCTATGATGAGTGATATCAATGATTGGAAGCAAAACTTAACCGAAACAGAAAAAAATATAATTGGTTCTATCTTAAAAGGTTTTGCTCAAACAGAAACTGTAGTAAATGACTATTGGACAGGTCTGGTAACTAAATGGTTTAGGAAACCAGAAATCATAGCAATGGCGACCACTTTTGGGGCTATGGAAACTATACACGCCGAAGCATATTCACTATTAAATGAAGAACTTGGACTTGATGACTTCTCAGAATTTCTCGAAGATGAAACTACGATGGCTAAAATTGAAAATCTTATGTCTGTTAGGGATAGTTTTAGTAGCGAAAAGGATTGGCATGAAATTGCCAAGTCACTTGCCATATTCTCTGCCTTCACAGAAGGAGTCAATTTATTTTCGTCATTCGCCGTACTACTCTCTTTCAAGATGCGAAACCGACTTAAGGGAGTGGGTCAAATTGTTGAATGGTCTATTAGAGACGAATCAATGCACTCAGATGCAGGATGCTGGTTATTTAGAACACTTATCGAGGAAAACCCTGAGCTCAACACTCCGGAGCTCAAAACCGCAATAACAGAAGCTGCGTTGCTTTCTTTACAACTTGAACTTGATTTCATAGAAAAAGTATATGAAATGGGTGATTTAGAAGGGTGTAATAAAGATGATTTAATCTCATTTATTAAACATAGAGTTAATACTAAAATGGGTGATCTGGGATATGATGGTGTAGTTAATGGGATTGACCCAAACGCTCTTAAAAGAATGAAATGGTTCGATAGCTTATCAGCAGGTAAACAACATACTGATTTCTTTGCAAATAGAGTAACAAATTATTCAAAAGGAGCCCAAAACTGGGACGAATCAATATTTTAAAAATGGACGGAAATTTAGTAGCAGACACAACCCAGTGGGTTGCAGGAAAGGATTATCCTGAATGGATGGATGAAGTAGGGGTAGCAACCATATCAAAAGGATATTTATTACCTGATGAAACACCAAAAAAAGCCTATAGAAGAGTTGCCAAAGCAGTGGCAACAAGAATTAATAGACCAGATCTGGAAAATAAGTTCTTCAGATACATTTGGAACGGTTGGATTGGCCTTGCTTCTCCCGTGTTGTCTAACACTGGGACCGATAGGGGTCTTCCCATCAGCTGTTTTGGTATTGATACACCTGATAGCATTAGAGGAATTGGATTAACTAATGCCGAATTAATGAAACTTACCGCTTTAGGTGGTGGGGTTGGTATTAGTGTTTCAAGAATTAGGCCCAGAGGTACAACAATTACAGGTAATGGAAAATCTGAAGGTGTAGTACCGTGGTGTAAAATTTATGATTCAGCTATTATTGCTACCAACCAAGGTTCAGTCCGTAGGGGTGCTGCATCTGTGAATTTAGATATTAACCATCTTGATATTGATGAGTTTATGCAAATTCGTAGACCTAAAGGCGACCCCAACCGTCAATGCCTTAACTTACACCAGTGCGTAGTGGTAGATGACTCATTTATGAGAAAATTACAAGATCGGGATGGAGATGCAATGAAGCTTTGGTTAGAAATTCTTAAAACTAGAATGGAAACGGGTGAGCCCTATATTATGTTTAAGGATAATGTTAATAAAGATAATCCTTTAGCATATGCTATGAATAATCTAAATGTTAGTATGACTAACATTTGTACTGAAATCACCCTCCACACAGATGAAGAACATAGTTTCATTTGTTGTTTATCTTCTCTTAACCTTGCAAAATATGATGAATGGAAAGATACAGATGTAGTTGAAACAGCTGTTCGTTTCTTAGATGGTGTAATGCAGGAATTTATAGATAAAAGTAATGGTAAAGATTCCCTTATTAGAACTCACAGACACGCCTTAAAGGGTAGAGCATTAGGTCTAGGAGTAATGGGTTGGCATTCCTTCCTTCAACAAAAAGAATTACCATTTAATTCTATAGCATCAACTGCGTGGACTCATACTATATTTAGTGATTTAAAAAGTAAAGCCGAAGCTACTTCTAGAGCTCTAGCCCAAGAATATGGTGAACCTATATGGTGTAGAGGTACAGGTATGAGAAACACCCATTTACTTGCTATTGCCCCCACAGTATCTAATTCACGCTTAAATAATTGTTCTGCTGGAATTGAACCCATCCCAGCTAATATCTATACCTTTAATGGTGCTAAAGGTACATTTATTGTTAAGAATAAAGAATTAGAATGTTTGTTAGAAAGTAAAGGTCATAATACTGAAAAAGTGTGGGACCAAATCCTTGTAGATAATGGTTCAGTACAAAACCTCTCACCATCTATCCTTTCAGAAGAAGAAAAAGAAGTATTTTTAACTTTTAGTGAAGTAAACCAACTTGAACTAGTTAGACAGGCTGCTATCAGACAAAAGTATATAGACCAAACTCAATCCCTTAATCTTTCATTTGACCCCACCGATTCACCTAAATGGATCAACCAATGTCATATAGAAGCATGGAAATTGGGAGTTAAAACCCTTTACTATCTTCGCACAGACTCAGTAATTAAAGGAGATTTGGGTAGTAGAACCGCAGAGTGTGCAAGTTGTGATGGTTAACGAGATTTGTGATATGTATCGATATGATAGATTTAATTAAACAATTTTTTGTAAATGGGTGGATTACCTTAAAAGGTATTCTTTTACTTGAGTGGTTAAATTTTAAAAATTGGAAAGCCTGGACTGGTTTAAGAGCTTTATATTTATTATTTGCTCTTTTACTTGTAGTAGGTACAACTTTTAACTTTAAGTTATTCCATATAGCATTACCTACATATTTTGTAGTGTGTGCTTTCTTTAAAACTGAACCACTTTTAAAAGTTTTAAACAAGCTCGGATTTACTCCGACTGAGTTGTAATCCACACATATTTATTAGTAAAGGTTTCATTCTAAAGGTTATCCCCTCTAGGATGGAACCTTTCTATTTTATTAAATACGTTAACAAACAATAATGGCAAACGAGTTAAACGAAGACACAGGGTTCACAGTCAGTATAAAAACTCTGGGTGGTATAGGAGCAGTAATAGCTACCGTTGTAAGTATGTGGTTTGCGCTTCAAGCAGATATAGCTGAAGCGAAAGAGTTACCACTCCCCCCAGATCCCGAAATTACACGAATGGAATTTGATATGAAGGACCAATTAGTCCGTCAAACAATTATGTCAACTCAAGAAGATGTAACTGAGATCAAAGACCAATTAATTAGACTTGAAGAAAAAATTGATGATCTAAAATAAAGATGAAAAAATTACTGTTATTTTTAATTATGTTGCCTTTTATTTCGTATAGTCAAGAAGAACTATGCAACGGCAACGAAGATTTATGCGTAGTACAATTTAACGCTAAATTCAATTCGGCAAATGAGGTAAAATGGTTAGGAGACCTAACAGACTGTTCTATTACAACAGTAGATATTATGGCCGACCCTAAATTACCTACAGAATACAAAATAGTAGTTGTACCCACTATCTTAATCCTCGAAGATGGAGAGGAGGTGGCAAGGTTCCAGGCAAACATTATGATGACCATGGAAGCTACCCGTAAAGAGGTACAAGGATCCATTGATGAAATCATAATGAGTAAATTTTAATGAAACATTTATTAACTTCCCTTTTATTATTTATTGGCTTTACTACAATAGCCCAACCCCCTTTAATTATTACTACAACTGTATGTGATGATGATGTATCTTCGGTAAGATTAACAGGCCCCTGGTGGGGTTGGGACTCAAATGCCGGTCCTATTGCGGAAAATATTGGTGAAAACCTTTGGGCTTTTACTCTTTTGCCCGCCCCTACGGAAGATATGGAATATACCCTTGTAGTAGATGGTGTTATAGAAGATTTAGTTGAATATGGCTTAAACACAGGAAATTGGTCATGCTCCCCACTCACAGATTATTTTAGTTATGCTAATAGACAATGGATTGTAGGTTCAGGAAATGTTATAAACACATATGGAACTTGCGATAATTTTTGCCCTACTGATGGCTGTACAAATCCCTTAGCTATAAATTTTGATTTATTTGCTGTTTTTGATGATGGTACTTGCGAATTTCCTCCTTGCGAAGGGGTACAAAATTTAACAGGTCAAATAGATTGTTTTCCATGGGCACCCAACCAAGGTGAAATAAGTGTAAACTGGGACCCTACAGGGCCTGGTTGTAATCCTGTAGGATTCTATAGAGGAACAGATTTAGATGATTTACAATTTATACCCTATGGACCTTGGTTTGGTAATTATTTTTATGGATATACCGAATCAACCCCCGTATCTAATGATGAATATTATTTTATAGTTGAATCACCTGGAGGTATTTTAGATACTTTAATATTAGATAACCCTAATTGTGGGGCGGGTTGTATGGACTCTGAAGCTTCTAACTATAATCCGTTTGCGGGAGTTGAAGATGAATTTAACCCCTCTTGTGAATACGGCTACATATCAGAATGTGGTACTAATAACACCCAAAATATTTATGTAAATATAACACCCGACAGTTTTCCATACGAAATAAGCTGGGAAATGGTAAGTACTGATAGCACTAATCAAGTTTTTGCTAGTGAAACTAATGGTTTTTATACTAATCCTAGTATTCCTGTTACTACTGAATATTGTATTCCTTTAGGGATAGAATTTACATTTAGTATATATGATACTTTTGGAGATGGACTAGCAGGTTCTACTACAGGTGGATCGGCAGATGGTGCCGTCTTAATAACTACTGAGTGTGGTGATACTCTTTATAGTATATTACCTTTAGAAGGTCAAAACCCTAATTTTGGGGATGGGGTAACTAGTGTTCCTAACCTTTTAAATCCTTGCCCACCAGATAATCCCCCTTTTGGGTGTTTAGATCCTAATTATTTAGAATTTAATTCATTAGCCGAAGATAATGATCAGTCTATGTGTTCAACTTTAGCGGAACCTGGTTGTATTAACCCTACTATGTACAATTATGATCTTGAAGCTAATACTATGGATTTGATCCCATCTTGTGATTATACTTTAGTGTTATTTGATGGTGGGGGAGATGGATGGGATGGTTCATATTTAGGAGTTGTTCAAGGTGGGGAACCAATTGGTGCTTTTACTTGCACCGAACAAGAGGCTTTTTATACGATTAATATTAGTGCACTCACCCATATTGAGTTTACTTTTTATGAAATCTCATTTGGTGGGTTTTTTGGGGAAGGGGGAACTACCACAGATATTTCACAATGTGGTTTTAGATTAATTAATTCAAGTGGTCAGATAGTCTATCAAAAAGGTAACAATCCCTGGCTTAACCCCATTGAGGCCGGGAAAACTTATACACCCTATTTAGATTGTGGTAATTATTGTATACCCTTTATTGAAGGTTGTATAAATGAAGCGGCATATAATTTCAATGAAGCAGCCAATACAGAAAATGGAAGTTGTGTTTATTCTCCAGGATGTACTAATCCTTTATATTTAGAATATTTTGGACAAGGATTTGAAGCTGATGTAGATAATGGGTCTTGTATTACTGAAGTAGTAAATGGGTGTACCGATGAATCAGCGTTTAACTATAATCCAGAAGCTAACTTAGATAATGAAGGATGTATCCCCGTATTATTAGGTTGTACGGATGAAGAAGCTTATAATTTTGATATAAATGCCAATACTAATAATGGGGGCTGTGAACCATTTATATTTGGTTGCACTGATGCCACAGCATTTAACTATAGTGAAGAATCAAACACTGATGATAATAGTTGTATTCCTGTGATATTTGGCTGTACAGATGAATCTCAATTCAATTATGACCCATTAGCAAATACCGAATATGAACCCTCAAATTGCGAATCATTTATTTATGGTTGCTTAGATGAATCAGCCTTTAATTATAACCCATTAGTAAACACACAACTATTCGGCTCTTGTATACCTGTATTGTTAGGATGTACTGATGAAACAGCTTTAAACTATAATTCACTAGCAAATACAGATGATTTGTCTTGTATCCCTATATTACTAGGTTGTACTGATCCAACAGCTACTAATTATAACGAACTAGCGAATACAGATGATGAATCATGTATACCATTCATATACGGCTGCACAGATGAAACAGCATATAATTATAATGCATCAGCCAATACAGATAATGGATCCTGTGAACCTATAATATTGGGTTGCACAAATATAGAAGCCTATAACTATAATGAATTAGCTAATACAGAAGATAACTCATGCCTTCCCATAATATTTGGTTGTACAGATCCAACAGCTTTTAATTATAGCGATGAAGCAAATACTGATAATGGATCCTGTGAAGAAGTGGTATTTGGGTGTATTGATGAAATTGCTTTGAACTATAATCCTAATGCCAATACTGATAATGGGTCCTGTGAAGGGATAGTAGAAGGTTGTATGGATCCTTTAGCACTTAACTATGATGAGTTAGCTAATGTTGAAGATGGTAGTTGTATAGATGCAATTTATGGCTGTACTGATCCAAATGCTTTTAATTATAATGAATTGGCAAATGCTGATAATGGCACATGTGTGGATGTAGTTAGTGGTTGCACTGATCCTTCGGCATTTAATTATAACTCAGAAGCAAATACTGAAGATTTCAGTTGTATTGAAGTAGTATATGGCTGCACAGACCCCCAAGCAGCTAATTACGATGAAGAAGCAAATACCGATA
>CAACVC010000054.1_pt1 | contig 24307 bp, 31 predicted proteins | sample 2381761 | NCBI WGS metagenome assembly CAACVC01 (sample SAMEA5211966, study PRJEB30684) | marine metagenome | biome: Marine; feature: Epipelagic; material: Water | collected 2015-10-15 | depth 45 m
AGGATAGGATCATAATGAGCACGATCAAAGTATCAACAATCTCGCCTCTTGGCACCGACGCTACGAAGACGATTACGATTGGTAATGCTTCGAATGGTGATGTGGCAGCAGGTGTTTTCACAAATGTACCTGCTTTTTTCGCTCAACTAAGCGCTGATCAAAGTGTGACGGACGCAACATCAACAAAAGCACAAATAGATCAAGTTATTTTTGACAGTAACAATTGTTATGACAACACAACTAATTACAGATTTACACCTACTGTAGCGGGAAAATATTTTATATATGGAACCATACAAGCTAATGGTAGTGCAAATTCAGCGCTTGATTTTGTCATGTCTAATATTGCAAAAAACGGAACAAATATTTCACAAAACTTAATAGATAATAGAGACAATAGAGGTGGCACTAGCTCAGCTTCCTATACTTCTGTCATCACTGATTTAAATGGCACTACTGATTATATAGAACTTTTTGGAATACATAATGTAAGCTCAGGTAATGCGGGTTTTGATGGTAATTCAACTACTGCTAGAACATACCTTGGAGCATATAGGATTATAGGAGCATAACATGGCAGTAACAACGATACCTTCAGCAGGGATAACTGACGCAACTATTGTAACGGCAGATCTAGCAGATGATGCGGTCACTGCAGCTAAGGCGGCTTTTAGTCCAGGTAAGATTATAGGAGTTCAAGATAATGTTTTAGGTACTGGTGCTGTTACAACTTCTGGCACTTATGCTGATGTTATATCAACTACATATACCCCAAGTGCTACAACCAGTTATTTATTAGTTCATGTAAATATTAATTATAGACTTCATGGATTAAGCTCAACAACGACACCAAATGGCTATGTTCAAATAATATCACCAACTACAACAAGAGCCACAAGACATATTCAAACAAAATTACCTGCAAATTCAGATAATGAAAAAGGATTTGCTTCTTTTTACGCATATTGGAATCCTAATACTACAAGTTCAGTAGCAGTTAAATTACAGTTTAAAGAAGATGCTGGTGGACAGTTTTTACTTTACGACAATTCAGATTATACAAGAGCAACAACAATGACAATTTTTGAGGTAGGTGCATAATGGCATATTTAGGAAACCCCATAGTACAAGGTAACTTTTCTCAGATCGATGATTTGAGCGGAAGCTTTAATGGATCAACAACACAGTTTACAATACAAGTAGGCAGTACCACACAGATTATTGGTAGCCTAGCTCAAATGCTAATTCACATTAATGGTGTGTATCAGGTGCCGGGGACTGCGTTTACTGCGGGATCATCTAGTGGTACGATAGCTTTCACTGCAGCTCCTGCGAGTGGTGCCACCTTCTCAGGTATTATCTTTGGTGATACTTTTGATGTGGGTGCTCCGACAGACGCAACGGTGACAGCGGCCAAACTCACAAGTATTAATGGTGCGTACAGAAATGTACAAACATTAACAGGGGGACTTTCTATTGCAGCTACAGAGAATGCTAGTATAGTGGGTCCTGTAACAGTGTCCTCAGGACAGACAATCAACGTAGCCAGTGGTGGAACACTGGTCATATTATAAGGAGTAAAAAATGGCAGATTGTGCACAAGCAATACAATCAATCGGTTCTTACGAGTTCGTCATAACAGGTGCCCCCTCTACCGAAGCGGAATTTAATTCGCAAGTTAAGTGGGTCTCAGGTGCTGACTCCAACGGAACAGCTATTTTTGGTTCTAAACCTGATGCTGTTACTTGGACAAAAGTTAAAGCCGATATGGATAAACAAGATGCGTTCGCTGATCAAAAAGTAATTAACGAAACAGCGCAAGCATATTTAAATTCTACTGATTGGTATTCAATTAGAGAAGCAGAAGGCGGAACAGCTATGCCTTCTGATGTCAAAACAAAAAGAGCTGAAGAACGAGCTAAGGTTGTGTCATACGCAAACTTTAGTGGATAGGAGTAAACAATGGCATCATTATCTACAAAGGTAAAACTGTATTGTGCAGCCAACTCAAAGACAGTTGACTTCACTACTGACGTTTTACTTCAGGACGATTCTGACGGTAAGGGCCCTTACATTAAAACTTGGAATATTTCAGGTTTAGCCCAACCAACAGATGATCAACTTGCTACATACGAAACAGCAGGTAACACTGAAGAGACAAACAACACAGTCAGAGCAACACGTAAAGCAGCTTACGGAGATATTGGCGACCAACTCGATGAGATATACAAAGACATCGATGCGTGGAAGGTTAGAATTAAAGCTGTGAAAGACGCAAACCCCAAATCATAAGGAGTAAGTAGTGGTATCGCAGTTAAAGGTAAATGAGATTATAAAGCAGTCTGGCTCATCAATTACGATTGGTGAGGATGGAGATACTGTATCTGGTCCTTTTACTAATACTCCAGCTTTCAAAGTAAATTTATCTTCAGATCAAACTATAAGTAATAATACTTGGACAAAAGTTCAATATAACTCTGAAGAATATGATACTGATTCAGCATATGATAATTCTTCCAATTATCGTTTTACAGTACCTAGTGGTAAATCTGGTAAATATATATTTCATGCTATGCTTTGTGTAGATGACATGAATGACCAAACTAGAGTTGGAATAAAAATATATAAAAATGGTAGTGCTGATAATTTAACTTGGTTTCAGGATTTTGCTTCAGGTGGTGTTTTTGTGACAGTTTCTACAAGTGTCACTTATAATTTATCAGCGGGGGATTATATTGAAATTTATGGAAGGCAAAATCATGGCTCTGACAAACCAATTCAAGGTGCTGAAAGAAATGTATTTTTTGGATATAGGATTATAGGAGCATAGATGACCAGTAAGCTTAAAGTAAATGTAATTTCTGACAGTGGTGATAATAATTTTATCACGTCTGATGGTTCGGGTAATCTGACGACTCAGAAGATTTTGTATCCCGCCTTTGAAGCAAAACTTACAAGCGATCAAGCGATATCTGATAACACCCTAACAAAAATTAATTTTGACACAGCAGAATTAGACACAGACAGTAAGTATAGTACAAGTGATTATAGATTTACACCAACCATAGCTGGTAAGTATTTTGTTTATTCAAATATAAATGGATACTCTGGAGGTGATTCAGACCTTGTAACTATTACTCAACAGATTAGAAAAAATGGATCTATAGTAAGATTTTCATTTGTAGAAACAAGTAATAACTTTGGAAAAACACACTCTCTAAGTTGCTCATCTATTTTAACTTTAGATTCTGATGACTATGTAGAAATCTATGCTTCAATAGATGGTAATAGTAATGGAGGAGAAGTTATTCAAGGCACAGCAAATTCTGGAACATTTTTTGGAGCATATAGGTTAGGAAGTTAACATGGCACTTAATACATTACCCAATGCAGGATTAACGAATAGAGGTTACCCAAGCGATAGAATTACAACTCCGATCATTATCAACGGAGATATGTCCGTGGCTCAGAGAGCTACAAGTGTTACAGGAGTGGGAGATGGCGATACGGGTTATCATACTTTAGATAGGTGGAGATTTTCTGAGGGTGGAGATAATTCTACTGTATTTACAATGAGCCAAGATACAAATGTGCCAACAGGACAAGGTTTTGCAAAGTCACTAAAAATGGATGTTACTACAGCAGATGGCTCTCCAGGTTCAGGTGACGCAATGTTTTTACAACAAAGATTTGAAGGACAAAATTTACAATTATTAAAGAAAGGAACTTCTAGTGCAGAAAAAATAACAGTTTCTTTTTGGGTAAGTTCTTCAAAAACAGGAACATATATTTTAGAATTACAAGATTCAGATAATACTAGAAATTGCTCTCAATCATATACAATATCATCAGCAGATACTTGGGAGAAAAAAGTTGTTGTTTTCCCTGCAGACACCACAGGAACAATAGATAATGATAACGCTAATTCTTTTGAGGTTAATTGGTGGTTACTAGCAGGTACTGATTTTACATCAGGAACATTAGCTACATCTTTTGCATCTAGAACAAATGCTAATAGAGCAGTTGGTCAAGTTAATGTTGGAGATAATACTTCTAATAATTTTTACATGACAGGTTGTCAACTTGAAGTTGGTGAGTTTGATTCTACATCCGTACCTGCTTTTCCTTTTGAAAGTCATATTAGTAATTTATTAAAGTGTAAGAGATATTTTTGGCAAGACAACCACTTATGGGGTAGTGTTGCTAGTTCGACAGAAGTTCATGTTCGTGGAACTCATCCTGTAGAATTAAGAGCAGAACCTTCGGTTTCTGTGTCTGGTGCGATTACCATTTGGCAACTTTCGGTTGCTGGTTCAAAAACACAAAGTTCAGCAAATGTAAGTTTTGATAATCAAATAAATAATGAGCAGTTTTTTACAGTTGCTTTAGCAAATTTTAGTAGTTTAACACAACACTATCCTATAGCAGTTAATAGTGGGTATGTCTTATTTGATGCGGAGTTATAATGATTAGTACAGTAGAAAAAGAATATAATATAAATAATGAATTAAGTTCTTATAAAGTAACATATCAAGACGGAACAGTATGGAAAGTTCCTCCCCATGAAGCAAACAGACATTATCAAGAGATCCTTGAGTGGGTTGCAAATGGTGGCACAATAGTGGATAATGGAGCGTAATTATGGCATCATCATTTTCAGATAGGTTAAAATTAGAACTACAGGCATCAGGCGAAAACGCTGGTACTTGGGGCGATAAAACAAATAATAACCTTCAAGTTGTTGATGCTTTTGTAAATGGCTACTTGTCAAAAAGCGTAGCAGGATCTTCTGATGTAACCTTAACAACGGCCGATGCCTCAGCAACTGCCGAGTGTTCCAACAAAGTTATAGAATTAACAGGAGCCTTAACAGGTAATATTAATGTATTTGTACCAGCAAGTGAAAGTAATTATGTATTCTTCAATAACACTACAGGATCATTTACTCTCACAGTAGCTCCAACGGGTCACACAGCTAACGGTGCAGCTATTACTCAAGGATCACATACCATGATCTACAACAAGTCTGATAGATGTGTTGATGTATTAGGTGCAAAAGTTGGCACAACTGCAACCACATATTTTGGTAGTGGTGCTAACTTAACAGGTATTGATATCATTCCAGCTGGATCAAAAATGTTATTTCAACAAACAGCTGCTCCAACAGGTTGGACAAAAGCTACCGCTCACGATAACAAAGCATTAAGAGTTGTGACAGGCTCTGCAAGCTCCGGGGGCTCTAATACTTTTGCTGCAGCATTTAACAACAATCAAACAGTTAGCGGAACTACAAGTAGCACATCAGTTTCTATTACAGGTTCAACTGCGGGCCACTCTATTACGCAAGCCGAACTACCAAATGTTACTCTTACAACATCTCAAAAATGTAAAACAGAAGATATTGGTCCTTTAAACAGAGGTTCCTCTTCAGGTGGTGGTGCTGGTTATGAAACAATTAGTGTTCCTCTAGGTGGTTCAGGCACAGCTCATACTCATGGCGTTGGATCCTTAGCAGGTGGTGCACATACACATACTTTCTCAGACACATTTAATCTAGACGTTCAATACGTTGATGTCATAATCTGTTCTAAAGATTAGTGAAAATCGAAGTCAAAGACAACTGTCCCATAGACAACTTTAAGCCTTGTCGCAAATTTGACTGCGCTTGGTTTATACAAATTCGTGGCAGACATCCTCAAACCGGTGAAGAAATAGATGAGTATGGTTGTGCTATGGCCATGATGCCAATGTTGATGATAGAAAATTCTAGACAAACAAGTCAAGCTGGTTCTGCTATAGAAAGTTTCAGAAACGAAATGGTAAAACAAAACATGACCACAATGTCTGCGATGTTAAACGAAGTAAGCAAAAAAAAAATTAAGAAAGGTTAAAATGTTAGAAGGAGATTTAAAAGATCATAATATAAGCTTGTATTTAGGTATGCCCATGTATGGTGGCATGCTAGGAGAGAACACATTACATGGTGTATTGGGTCTTCAAGCATGGACCACGGCCCACGGTGTAGGTATGAAACTACAAACTATGGGTAATGAGTCTTTAATATCTAGAGCAAGAAATACAATTGTTTCTATGTTTTTAGATGATCAAAACTATGTTGGGAGTCATTTATTATTTATTGATGCAGACATAGGATTTCAACCTGAAAATATTGAAAGACTTATTAGAGCCGACAAAGATATAGCTTGTGGTATTTATCCTCGTAAATGTATTCATTGGAATCAAGTAATCGATTCTGTTAAGAAAAAACCAGACATTACAGAAGAGGAGCTATCTTACCGATCATTAGGCTACAATTTAAACTTTGCCGACCCTAAAAAAATACAATTAATAGGAGGTTTTTGTGAAGTGATGGAAGCCGCTACAGGTATGATGTTGATCAAGAGAGATGTATTTAATAAAATGAAGAAAGCTTATCCTGAGCGTCAATACAAATCCGATCAAATTATAAACGGTGGTGGTTACAAGTCTGATAATTGCTATGATTTGTTTGGTGTAGGAAAGATTGACTGGGACAAAGATGAACGATATTTAAGTGAAGACTATTATTTTAGTAGATTATGGTCTAAGATAGGTGGTAAAATATGGGCAGATGTGGCAGCTCCCTTAGTGCACCAAGGCAACATGCACTTTAAAGGCCATGTAGGAACAATATTTAGTGTAGCAGATGACCTTAACAAAAATACAACTCAAACCGGGAATACAAAAACAGACAAGTGATCTGGGTGCCGCTAACGGTTTTATCGATTGTGACAACACAAGGTTTAGATATGGACTACCTGAAAAAATAGGTGGTTGGACTAAGACTACTACCAACACTTTAATTGGCGTTGTCAGAGATGCTCATCACTGGGTTGCTTTAGATGGCACAAGATTAGCTGCGTTAGGCACAGATAAAAAATTATATATCTACGCAAACGATCTTCTTTATGATATTACTCCAACGAGACAAACAAATTCTGCAGTTAGTTCTATTTTTACAACAACAAATGGTTCTCCAAACGTTACAGTAAATGTAAATGGACACGGAGCTATTGTTGGTGATATAGTTACTTTTTCTAGCACAACAAGTTTGTCAGGTACAAGTTTTACCGCAAATAATTTTAATAGAAGTTTTGAAGTAAAATCAGTTACGGGTACAAATGCATTTGTAATTCAACAAGACGCAAATGAAACAACAGGATCAGTTACCACTGGTACTGCTACAGCAACATTCGATATTAATACAGCTCCAGCTTTCTCAACTTTTGGCTATGGTTGGGGTACAAATGGTTTTGGTGGTTTTTCAACTGCTGTATCAAATCAGTTAAATGGAGCATTGTTAGATGACACTGCGGGTACAGGAGGTTCAGGAACTTCAATTACGTTAGATAGTACGACAGATTTTTCTTCAGCAGGTAAAGTTATAATAGATGATGAGATAATATCTTACACAGGTAAGACATCTACTAATTTAACAGGTATTACGAGATCGGTTGATAGCTCTACTAGATCTGCGCATGCAGATGATACTGTTGTGACACTGTTTGAGGATTCTGCAAACGCTAACGCTTGGAATATTCCGAGTGTTAGTTCAAGCACCATACTTGACGGTAGAGATTGGTCTATTGATAACTTCGGTGAGCTAATGATAGCTACTGCTCTCAATGGTTCAACCTTTCAATGGTCACCTACTTCTGATGGCCTTACAGGTAAAGCAAGTGCCGTAACAAACGCACCAACTTCAAGTAAATTCTCTTTAGTTTCAACACCCGATAGACACTTAATACTATTCGGTACAGAAAAAACTGTAGGCACAGCAGGATCACAAGATCCTCTACTTCTTCGTTTTTCATCACAAGAAGATATTAACACCTATCAACCACTTGCAGTCAATACCGCTGGCTCTTTGCGAATACAGGACGGTTCTACAATCGTAGGTGCCGACAAAGCACGTGGTCAAATACTAGTATGGACAGATACTTCGCTACATGCTCTTCAATTTATTGGTCCACCTTTTACTTTTGGCCTTAATCAGTTAGGTAGAAACTGTGGATTGCTCGGTCAACACGCTGGAGTAGTTGTGAGAGACGTATCTTATTGGATGGGTCAGAACGCTTTCTTCATGTTTGATGGTACTGTTAAAAAATTACCTTGTAGTGTAGATGATTTTGTTTTTGAAAATATTGATTTGACACAAACTGATCAAATCTTTGCAGGTGTGAACACAGAGTTTGCAGAAATTATTTGGTTTTATGTGACCAACCCAGATAACGTTTCTAATCCTCAAGTAAACAAATGCGTGATTTATAATTACTTAGAAAAATCTTGGGCTGTCGGCACATTGAACAGAACAAGTTGGGTAGACAGAGGTGTGTTTCAAAACCCTTTGGCTACAGAATATCTTACAGACAGTGTGGCTAATGCAACTCCAACAGTGATAGGTTTGTCAAACGGCGTATCAAGATACTATGCACATGAGTCAGGCACTGATGCAGACGGAGCAGCGATGCAATCTTTTATTCAGTCGGGTGATTTTAATATTGATGAAGGTGGAGATCAGTTAATGCGTATAGCAAGATTTGTGCCAGACTTTAGAGATCAAGCAGGCAGTGTAGGAGTGACTTGGAGTTTTAAAAATTACCCTTATGGAAATGTTGTTAGTCAAACAGCTTTGAATGTAGCTACAACTGACACAAAAAAAGATTTAAGGGGTCGTGGTAGGCAAGCTAACTTTAAAATAGAGAGTAATGTTGTAGGAGGTAACTATAAGATGGGCACCTTTATTATGGATATATATCCAGACGGACAAAGGTAATGGCAAAGATACCTCAAACCAGATTTCCCGATCCACCTGACCAGTATGACTCAAGAGCTTTTGCTGAATTGGTCAGACAACTAGAACAAATTATTTTACAATTGAACTCATCCTATCAACAAGATAATGCAGATGAGCAAACGAGAAGGGCGTTTTTCTTTGGGTAATGGCAGACGTATTTAAAAGATTTATAAGTAATGTTACTACTACAGGTTTGACAACTGTATTCACAGTGCCAACTGCGGATGTGGCTGCAACACCTCCCGTTCCAGTGACTACTTTTGTGGTGAAATCCTTATCAGTACACAACTATCATGCCTCAGATACAGTGACTGTAACCATAACTCATAACAATGGAACTGCTGATTTTGAGGTGGATGAAATGGACGTATCCGCTACAGATACTACTACAAGACAAGATGTAAAGGTTTTTGAAGGAGGAGACATACTTAAAGTCACAGCCAACGCTGCAAACAAGGCTATGGTTAGTGTTTCCCTGCTTGAAATTAAACAACAACAATAGTACAAATAGAGGGTAAGATGACAAAAATCGTAGAAGAACCAAAAATCATAGGACACAAAGAGATAGATGGTCAACAAGTGCCTATATACAGTTGCAAGACGGAAACAGTCTTAACACACAAGACCACAGGAGCTGTCTACAATTCAGAAGAAGAAGTTACTAACGATATTGCCGACCCCGGTACAAGTACCACAGAAGAAGATATACAAAGAGACGTAACAATTTTTGCACCCAGACTAGGTATGGGAGCTACCAATAAGAGCGAGTAAACATGTTAAAGAATATTTTTAAAGCTGCAAAAGATGTACTTAAAAGTCCCATAGGGAGCGCTATCATTGGCTCTGCTATTCCGGGACTAAGTAAAATTCCTGGAATTGATAAATTATCTGGCTTTGGTGGAGTCTTAGATCTTCTTGAAGATTCAAGAGCAGCAAGAGGTCTAACTGCTGGGGGTATTTCAGCTTTGTTAGGTGCTAATCCAACATCAGCTTTAGCATCAGGATTACTAGCAGGTAGTCTTGGTGGAGGTGATCTATTTGGTGGTGATGGAACTATACAAGATAAGTTATCTGGTTTTTTTAAAACACCCGAGGCTCCAGACAGAACTAAATTTATCTCAGACAATATAAAAATTTTTCAAGATCAGGGGTTAGAAATTACAGATGCCCTTATATCACAAATTGGTGAGGACTATGATAGCAAATATAAAGATATGGAATCAAGTTTTGAAAAAAGCTTACCTTACTTAGCTGGAGCAGGTGGTTTAGGTTTACAGTTATATGCTGCAAAGCAAGCGATGGATAATAGACCTCAATACGATATGCAATCCAATCCTTACATGGCACAAGGTGGAGGCGTTCAAGCTTTTGCTCAAGGTAATGAAGTAGACTTTCCAAGAATGACAGGTGACATCAAGGGACCAGGTGATGGTCAGTCCGATAGTATACCTGCTATGTTATCAAATGATGAACACGTAGTAACAAAACAAGAAGTTGAAACCATCGGTAAAATGTATGGCGGAGATGTAGACACGGGACATGATGTTCTATATGCTATGCGTGGTGGTATTAAAGATTTAGGTGATCAAATGGGAGTGAGTTACAAATAATGGCAAGTTACGAAGATTTAATGATGCAATTCTACGGCAACTTAGGCACTGCCGGTCAGAAATTTACTTCAAACATTTTAAAACCTTATTTACAAGATGGAGCAACTTTTGCTCCTCCAAAGAAAGAGGTAGCAGGAGCTACTGATCTTCAAAATAAATATTTCAATGAAGCTCAAAACATGCAGATGCCTGGATATTTTGACAAAGGTGTTGGTGCATTAAGTAATGCTATGACAACAGCAGGTAATGCTGCTGCTACAGCCAGCTCCGCTACTGGTGCGTATGACCCACAGAGCTACAAATCTTTTATGGATCCATATCAAAAAGAAGTTGTTGATCAATATTCTAAAGAAATGCAAAGACAATTTGACATTTCAGGTCAGAACAGAGCTGCGGCAGCAACTCAATCTGGTAATTTTGGTAGTGGTAGAGAAGGAGTTGTAGAAGCGGAAGCTCAAAGAGGATTTCAAGATACATTAGGTAGAGGTATTGCTGGATTATTATCCTCTGGTTATGGACAAGCACAAGATAGATCTATGAATACGTTTGCAAATCAAATGGGTAGAACATTAGATGCTTCAAAAATAGGTTTAGGTGCTGCAGATGCACAACGAGGAGTAGGAAGCACTTACGGTCAATTTGGATTAGCGTCTCCTCAGGCGAATCAAACGTTTATGGATATGATAGGTAAGGCTGGAACAGCTCAATACACATTAGATCAAGCTCAAAATGATGCAGCTTTTAATCAAGCGGCGGCTCAATACAAATTACCTTTTGACGCTTTTAATTTACAATCAGGAATTGTTGCAGGTTTCCCATCTCCACAACAGTTTTATCCACAGCAGAATCAGGGAGGAATAAATCCATTGATGGCTTTGTTCGGATAAAATGGCAAATGAAACATCTTTCGACATACTTTCTCAATTTAGCCCACCTGGTCTTGAGAATCTTACACTAAGCACTCCAACTACGGGTAGTTCCGATTCAGCTGGTGGTAATATTACAGTTACTAAACCAGAGGAAGAATCAAATCAAACTCAATTAATTAATCCCGGTGAACAATTTAATTTGGACGCTCAAAGACAAATTAATATTATGTCTGATTATTATGCAGGCACTTACCTTCCCACACTTGAATTAAAACAACAAAACATTGATGATGCAAAAGAGCAATTGGGTTTTGGTAGAAGATATTCAGCTGATGATTTTAAAGCACAGTTTAAAAGAGAGTTAGGTCAAATACCTAAAACTAAAAGCACAGAGAAAGCCTTTCGTTTACTTTACGATATTCTTACCAAGAAAAGTGATTACAGAGGAGCGGGTGCTGTCATGGATATTTTACTTCAATCAGGCGGTGCTTATATGAATAGAGAACAAGCTGAGAAAGCACAAAGATTAAAACAAACTATGCTTGTTAATGAAATGGCTATAAAGCAAGCTAATGAAATGAATCAGATTATGTTAGGTAAAGAAGCTGAGTTGACATTAAAAGGCATGGGATACAATGAAGAAACTCTACAAACTATGTTAAATTTTAATACAAACACTCAAAGCAAATTTATACAAGAAGAAATAGATAGGATTAGTGCAATACAAAAAAGTGATTTAACTAAAGATGAAAAACTATTTCAAATGCAAATAGATAAAACTTTAAAGCGAGAACAAGCGGATATTGATCAATCTAAAGCACTTTTTGATCATTCTTTATTAATGTTGCGTAATCCCGATAAAGCTTTCCCTAATCTTATGTATACAACAGATGAAGGCAAAACAATGCAGTCAGTTCCTGTTCAATTAAAACCAAATCCTATTGATGGATCACCTATGTATCAATTAGGTAGAATGGTAGAGTTGGCAGATGGCTCAAAAGTCATGGTCTACGATCAAAATGTTCCAGAGGACTGGGACGTAAGAGGTATTTATTCTGGCGATGCTCTTGGTACAGAAATGAAAGCCATGTCCGGTGGGTTTGGTTCAAAAGCTTTATCTGAAATTGGTGGTAGTTATTTTGTATTAACACAAGCTGTTGATGAGATGGGTGAAATTTTAGCAGAGAATCAAGCATCTATTGATGCAGGTCAAGGACCTACCATAGGTACAGCAGGTTTCTTAAAAGGCAAATTTCAAGAAGCAAAATTTATAGGTGCCGACATAATGAATATGATGTTTGGAACAGACACAAAAGCATCTACTCTTGGCACGGACTTAGAGAATTTGGGTCAAAAAGAATACCAAGGTGACATAGCTAACTTTAGATTATTAAATCAAGGAGCAGAAATTAATCCTGAGTTAGTTCCTGATTTTGATTCTAGTATGCCTATAACTTATGAAGTACCTGGAAAAGGTTTAACGTCAACATTAACAGGAGGAACTTTAGGAAGTAAAACTAAAACTGAATCTACAAGTTTATCTGATATGTTTGATGTAACTTTTTACACACGTATGGGCTACAAAGGAGTTTATGCCAGGAATAAGGTTCGAGAGAATTATCTTGTTTATGCTATTGCTCGTTCTCTAAAATCATCCGGTCGTTTGAACGTGAACGATGTTGAGACAGCAAGACAAATGCTAACCATAACAAGTGCTTTCCAATCTGCTGCAGGAGTAGAAACTAAAGTAAGAGAAATTCAAAGTATTTTAAATCAAGCTGCACAAAATACCGTATCAAAAACATTTTTAAGTGGCACAAGTATTTTAGATCAGAATCCTGCTTTAAAAGAAGATTACATAAGAAGATATGGTGAACCTATTTTTGAAGGACAAGAGCCTACAACATTAACACCTCCTCCAAATAGCAATGACTCTAGTGTAGGAGATGGGGGTAGCATTTACGTAGATCCCGACATTCCTGAATTTGATATAAACAACATTGGAGGGAGTAATTAATGCCTGAAGTAAAATTATTAGGAAAAACGCTTGATTTAGAAAATCCTGGAGCACCTACAGATAATGATATTATTACTATAAAGAATACGTTTAAGATTCCTTTAGATTATTCTTTAGACCAAACAAGAAGTGCTTTAGCACAGATGCAGGAACCAAAGTCCGCTTCTTCTAATACTAATATTTTGGCAGATATACCTCCTCAGTTTCCACCGGGGTCTGCCGAGTATAATAATTTAATGGCAGAAAAGATTGCCGACATTAATAATAAAGTAAAGTTTTCAAACGATCCTCTTAACTACATTTCTAATAATGCTATAGAAAAATACATAAAAATACCAGGCACCGACTACTCACCCGTGCCTAAGGACTTAGTGTCAAAGCCCTCAGCTGAAATGGTGGGCGGTTTTATGGGATTAGTTGCTGCGGGAGGTTACGACTTTTTATCTAGAAAAGTTAAAAATCCTTTTAAAAACCCAAGTGCATTTTCACTAGGTGCGGGCGCAGAGTTTCTTACTAAAGGAGTTTCTCAAAACCCTGCCACATATCTTGCAGGAGAATATTTAGGAAGTGATTTAGGTGGTAAAACTTACGATTTAGTCAATGATTTTTTAAGGTATACAAATGAATTAGAACCTAGAAGTGTTCAGGAAAAAATTGATCAAGGATTACATGACTCTTATTTAAATTTAGCTTTCACAGGAGGCTCTATGGTTATTGCTCCTGTGTTTAATGCTTTTAAAAATAAAATAGCTAGAGCCACTTTTGGTATTAAACCTAGTGCAGAATCTTACAAGAAAGCCAAAGAATTATCAGATACCTATGGCATACCTTATAGTATTATTCAGGCTACAAATTACAATTTATGGAAAGCCTATCCAAAAGTTATTGGTGTATTTCCATGGGTAGGTAAACCGTTTAAAACTCAACAACAAGCGGTTGATGAATCAATTAGAGTTTACTTAAAAAGTATGTCTAACGGTCTTGCTCCAACACAAACAATATTCAATTTAGCAGGAGACATAACAAACATTTTTAAAAATAATTATAAATCTGTAAGAGCAGCGCAAGGTATATTGTTTGATGATTTTTATAAGTATGCTGACAAGTTACGTGGCAAAAAAATAATTGATATTACTGCTTTTAAAGGTAGAGCGGGTGACGTAGCTGAAAGATTTCAAGGCAATGTACCAGAGGGTTCAGCTGGACAATTAAGATTTCCTGGTGACTCTGCTCAAAAATCCTTCGGAACATTCTATCAAGACTTACAGAATCTTCCTGATCAAATTACTATGGAACAAGCCATAAACTTAAAACAAATATTTAGTGATTTCACAGCTAACTTTGAAGGCACATTTAAAGGAGGCAAGGTTCCTATTAGAGAAGCAAGCGCCTTAAATAAATTAGCATTAGTATTAGAAAAAGATTACATGAACTTAAAGAACATTGACAATGCTATTGACTCTGCTGTTTTTGAAACAGCTCAGAAAAAATATGCTACAGCCGTAGATTTCTTCTCCAACTCAATGTCACGTTTTGAAGGAGGAGTGCCTTCATCTATTAAAATGGCAAAACCTTCTTTCTTCTCACCTGGAGCTGACGTTAGCGGAATGTTATACACTGACGAAGCATTTAAAGTAATTTTAGAGAGAGCCAAGAATAGCAAGGAAGCAATGGAACATCTTATAAACCTTGCTCAACCTTCTGAATGGGAATTAAAAGCTTATGCAAAAGCAGGAAACAGAGACGGTGTATTAGAGAACGTTGAAGTTTATTTAAAAGATATGGACCCAGATAGTAAAACTTTTGAACAGTATGTTAAAAAAACTATACCTGTAGTATCCGCAGGTCCACAATCATCTAAGAAAAGAATTATGAGAAAGCTTGTTGACGATGCTTTCTATCAATCTATTCAAGGTCTACCTGCTGGTAAAAACTATACAGATTTCTTAAACGAAGCTTCCGTATCATCAGAGGCTATTCGACAAAAGGGATTAGAAAAAGTTGGTCAGAATATGATACCTTATCAAGATGTTGTGTTCGGAGTTAAGGAGTTTGAAAAATCATTAGGACTAGACAACCCTGATGGTATTGAAATATTAAAAACACTTCTTGACGGAACAGGGACCAAGGTCGATGACATTAGAAAATTCTTAACTGCAGCTGAAAGTGCTGGTAGTTTTGTAGTACCTGACGCATCAACCTTTCTTCAAAGACGATTAACTTTGACTGGTTTCAGAGGTTTATTATTGATGAGTGCTGCGGGGGCTGCACGAACTGCGGCGGGTGCTGGTATTACACTTACAAACGTTATGATTCCGTTGCTTATGAGATATGGTTCAGAACTTCTAACAGATCCTAAAGCTTTAAAAGCTATGACAGAAGTTGTTGACACCAATGTTGTAAGTGCCTCTAACATGACTACTTTGTTAAATTGGGCTAATGGAACAAGCATGCCTAAAGATAATGAACAAGCAGAGATGCTAGATAGAATTGAAGAGATAGATAGTGCTGTATTTAATCTTATGAAAGTAGGACAAACAGATAAAGAATTTATGCCTGCAAGAGAAGAACAATATAAAATGGAACAGTCAGGAAGATTAGATGAACAACAATCTTTAATACAAAATTATTTAAATCAATCTTTTAATGCGCCTAAAATTCCTGTAAACTCTTCTGTAGACTTGCCAGATTTTACACCCGCTTCTAATCAATTACCTTATTCTGTTCAACAAAAGTTAGCGACAGGCACAATTGATGATGCTATAAATCAACAAATGTTAGAGAAAGGACTAGGATCAATATGATAAATTCTTTATTAGATACAGCAGTAGTTCCTATTCAAAAACTTGATACAATGAAACCCTCTAAAGCTATGATTAGCACAGGAGAACAAAAACCAGTTTATTTTTCTTATGGTGGCAATGTTTCACCAGAGGTTCAATTATCAGAACCACCGCCCGTTAATCTTGCTTTTGGAGGTGTTCCAGGTTCAACAGTAGTGCCTGTATCAAAAACAATAGAAGCTACTACATATTCTGGGAATAAAGTTGGACAAGGTATAGCTAACTTTGCTGATAATAATATAATGGATAAGTATTTAGATTTAAGTCCAACGCAAAAAATGGATATGTTTGAATATTTTGAAAAATTAGATCAAATGAATATTACTCCAGAGGAGAAAAAAAGAAGGTTAGAAGATGATCCACTGTTTCGACAATTACAGGAAATGGAAAGACAAATGCAAACAGAACAATATCAAGCGAAGATGTCTCCTGAAATGCAAATGATTATGAATGCACAGACAAACAAAAAAGGATTTATGTCTCTTTTGGAAAGAGACAATGACTATTACAGAAAAAATTTATAAGGAGAAAACATGATAGATTTAACAGATGACTTGAAAGCTAGGGTTCGTTTGCACGAAGGAGTGCGCACCCAAATGTACTTGGACAGCTTAGGTAAGGCCACCATCGGGATAGGCCACCTTATTCAGTCCCACGAACGAGAAAGATATGCCGAAGGTGTAGAAATCTCCATGGAAGAAGTTGAGGAACTATTCGATATTGATTTAAACAGAGCTGCTGCGGGGGCTGATCTACTTATTGACGAATGTGTTGGTCACGATTTGCCTCAACCAGTATCAGAGGTCATTCTTGAAATGGTCTATCAACTGGGGACAAATGGTGTCCGTAAGTTTTCTAACATGTGGAAAGCTATGCGTGAAAAACGATGGAAAGATGCGGCTACTGAGATGAAAGATTCTCGGTGGCATAAACAAACAACCAAAAGATGTGAAAGTCTTGCGGCAATAGTGGAGGCGACCAATGTCTAATGGAACTAAACAAATGACACCTGAGCAAATTAAAAAGCTATTTGCTTCGTATTTAAAAGAACAAAAAAAGAAAAAAGGCAACAGAATAAAGAGTCCTGGAGCAGGATTAGTTAATAAATCTTTAGCGGGAATGAACAAGAAATCAAACACTATGTTAAGCCAAATGACATCACCTAAGCCGAGATTGGCAAAAAGGGGTGGTAAAATGAAGAAAAAGAAGTAGGATACGGATATGGCTAAAGATAAAATAGAAAAAGGCGTTAGAACTATTGTAGGTATAAATCCAAAAGCCCTAAAAAGTTTTTCTGAAAAAGCTTTTGAAGTAGAGGATTTATCAAAAGAAAAAGTGATTTCAGGTGGTTATTCTTATGGTCATTTAAAAAGAGCAAAAGGTGGCTCAGTAAAGAAAAAAAAGAAGTTTCCAGATCTTAGTGGAGATGGTAAGATTACTAAGAAAGACATATTAATGGCCAAAGGTGTCATTAAGAAAACTAAAAAAAGGAAAAAATAATGGCAGAGAAAAAACCACAAAGCTCAAAGAAACTAATAGTGACACAAAACGCAACAACTGTTAGCTCTGGTAAAGCTCCTATTGTAAGGGGTAAGGCTAGAGGTGGCGGAGCGGCTACTAAAGGTTTAGGCTATAACGTTAGCCCTAACTAATCCAACTCTTTAGTTCATCACCCATAACTTGACTGGCTATGTCAACCTTGTTCTTCAAGGCAGTTAATATTTTTTCATCAACAGTTCCTTTACAAACAAAGTCAACATAAGTCACTTTATTCTTCTGTCCTATTCTATGAGCACGGTCTTCACTTTGTAGTCTTATCTCAAGATCATAATTGTTTGAAAAGTACACAACAGTGTGAGAGGCAGTAAGAGTGATTCCATATCCACCAGTCTTAGGGTTCGCGACAAGGTACGTGAGATCATGTCCTTTGTTCTGAAAATTTTCGACAAGATCCATCCGTACTTGATTATCTGTATCACCATAAAAAGCCGCAGTCGAAGTATCACCATATTTATCCTTTAGTTTTTGAGTTATTGTTTGGATATTATGTCTGTAGTTTGCCCATATAATTACTTTACCGTCAGACTCTTCTAGGACATTTAACAGTTCATCATATCTTTTATTAGGCACGTCATGGATTTCACCATCATCGTTGATAGTGAATCCACAACATACCTGGTGCAACTTAACAATCTGTGAGAGCCGGTTCACAGATGTGGTTGTATTGTCATTGAAAATAAACATTGCGTTTCTTCTCAATGATTCATAAGCTACAAGTTGTTTCTCACTCATAGTTACAAATCTTTTCTGATATACTTTATCGGGTAAGTCCGTGCACTCTTCTTTTTTTACACGGAAGGCATGTGTATATATCTTTTCTTCTAACTCTTCTAAACGTTGATAGCCTGTTATCAAAGGGAAGTGACGACCCCCTGATGTAGGTCTATTAATTATCTTTGCGTATCTAGCACGAAAAGCATAATAGTTTGACTGGCCTAGTATCTTTGTATCTAAGAAAGCAAACTGAGTATAAATATCTAAAGGACTCTTTGTTACTGGCGTACCAGTTAAAATTCTTTTGTATGCAATATCTTTGGTGATCTTAATTAAATTCTTTGTTCGTTTGGCTGTAGGTGTTTTTATTGTAGTGCTTTCATCAACGATCATCATAGTTCTAGATAAATCTTTTCGAGATAAAAAAGCTGACAAATAATTCATACCTTTGGGTGTAGAAAGAGATTCGATGTTCATCAAAAAGACGTGTAGTTTTGATTCTCTACCAGCAACGAAAAACTTTTCTGTGGATAAGTTTTCTTTTGTGTAGGGATCTATCATAGAAGGTTCCCACGTATTTACTTTGTAGTCATAGTCACTAGATATAAATGTGTTAATCTCTTTCATCCAATTACGATACACGGACTTCGGAGCAAGGACCACGGCACACTCAACAATGTCTTTGTTATTCAACAATAGTAAGTCTATTAATGCTGTAAGTGTTTTACCCGTACCCATCTCCATAAGGTATGCATAGTTGTGCATGTCTGTATTATGACACGATGCAACCGCATCCTTTTGATGTTTGAAAGGTTCCTTCAAAAAAATGTTAGCCATATAAAAATAATATATTGCATTTTGTTAGGATTTCAAGTATAACATTTTTAACGAACAATAAAGTGCTTAGCTGGCACTTTTAGCTTGTGGCGGAATAACGTTTTTAACAGAGGCGTAACGCACAGGGATTGGGGAAGGATGGGCAAATGCCTGGTGGCCCCATAGCTGGTACAAGTAGGGGGAGAAACAGTCTATCTGTGTCCTGAAGTTGGAGGTGAGAAACTAGTCCTCCCAAGCTGTTCGACAAAGGAGGTAACATGGCTAACATAATTGACTTTGACGATCTTAAACAAGACGCTGGTGATTTAAGAAACTTACAAGATGGAGAAGTTTCAGCACTCAGCCAACTTATTCAAAAACAAATAAATTTAGAGTCTGAAATAGAGAATATGGAAGACACATTAAAAGAATTAAAAAAAGAAAGAGACATTCTTTCTTCTGATACAATACCTGTAAAGATGCAGGAGTTAGGTATTAATGAAACAACAATGGCTGACGGCAGTAAGGTTACTGTAAAGGACGGATTTCATTGTAGGATACCAAAAGCAAGAGAAGATGAAGCATTAGACTATTTAAGAAGCAATGATCTTGGTGATATAATCAAGAATCAAGTTTCAACAAGTTTCGGAACGGGTGAAGATAACATGGCTGGAGATTTAGCTGGATATATAGAAGAGAACTTCGGTATCACCCCTGACGTGAAAAAATCAGTGCACCCCTCGACACTGAAGGCGACTCTTAAAAAGCGCCACGAAGAGGGACTAACGGACCCTGACGATCTCTTTGGGATCTTCATACGTCCAGAAACCAAAATAATAAAAGGAAAAAAATAATGAACGAACAAGCAACAACCAAAAAACAAGTAGCGACCAAAAGCTCTACTGCCGTTGCTGCACCTTCTATCGACTTATCGTTGGTAGCACAGGATGCAGGTCAAGGTCTATCAGAGGTAAACATGGATACAATCCAAATACCTTTTCTTAAAATTCTTAGTTCAATGTCCCCGCAGACTAAGAAAGCTAAAAAAGAATATATAGACGGAGCAGAAGAGGGCATGATTTTCAACACTGTCACAGATGAACTATTTGATGGTGCTGGAGGTATCACGGTCGTACCATGTTACTTTGAACCCGTAGCACTAGAATGGACAGATAGAGGTACAGGTTCTTCAGCCCCTATCGTGCATCCTGTGGATACCCCGCTCTGGAATAAAACCAAAAAAGATGAGCAGGGTAAAGCTAGGCTTCCAGAGGCAGGCACTTATCTAGAGCGAACTCACAATCACTATTGCCTCCTTATTGACAAGCAAGGATTTACTAGCCAAGTCCTTATTAGTATGAAAGTGAGTGGACTATCCAAATCTAGAAAATGGAATAGTCTTGTCATGGCTGCGAAGGTAAAGAATGGCGAACAAGTCATTAACCCTCCTAGTTGGTATTACACATACTCTCTTACCACAAAGCCACAAACCAATGACAAAGGTGACTGGTATGGCTGGGATATTAAAAGGAGTGATCCTGTCTCAGCAGATGTCTATGCCGAAGGCAAAGCATTTCATGCGTCAGTGAAAAAAGGTGGCGTTGAAGTTAATTATGAGCAAGAAAACACAGGCTCAGAAAAAACTGACAACGAGAATCCTTTTTAATTATTGAGGGGGCTTCGGCCCCCTTTTACATATGGAAGCGTATCAAAAATTTAAACAAGTCTTTAGTGGGCTAACGAGAGCACATGGAGTATTTTATAAAGGTGAAACTAAAGAAACTGGTAAGGTCGGTGGCAAAGCTTATATCATCAAAGAAGAAGTCACAGACAAACACTGGAGAGACCATGTGGAAGGTAGTGATCCTTCTCTTGGCATCATCCCCATCCGTGATGATTCTACTTGCAGTTGGTCTTGTATTGATGTGGACGACTATTCTATAGATGTCCGTAAGACAATTGACAAATACACAAAATTAAATCTACCTATTATACCTTGCCGATCTAAGTCGGGAGGTTTTCATTTATTTATTTTCTTTGCAGAGCCTGTCCCTGCAAAAGATGCTATTAAAAAATTAACAGAGATTGCTTCTGTACTCGGTTTTGCAGACTGCGAGGTGTTTCCAAAACAAGAAACACTCAATGCCGAACGTGGAGACACAGGAAACTTTCTCAACCTACCCTATTTCAAGGGAGATCTGTCTGGAAGATACGCAATGGACGCGTCTGGGCAAGCTTTGTCCATGGAAGAGTTCTTCGATCTTGTTTCTCAGAAGGCTATCACACATGACCAACTTAAAAACCTATCTGTAAAGCCCTTAAAACAGAAAAAGACCACATTTGATGGCCCTCCATGCATCGAAATACTCCAAAACATGGGTATTTTCGAAGGATCGAGGGATGATGTGGTATTTCACTACTGTGTCTATGCTAAGAAGAAGTATGGACCAGGTGAATGGCAAACTAAGGTCATGGAATTTAACACAGCTTACTGCAAACCACCGATGGGTTACGATCAAGTTAAGCTCAAGATAGATCAGCACGAGAAAAAGGAGTATGGCTACAAGTGTAAGGACGTACCAATGAGATCTCACTGTGATAGTTCTAAGTGTCGTATCAGAAAGTTTGGTATTGGTCGTGATGATGTAGAGATGGACATAGCTAATCTTACAAAGCTAGAGTCCGATGAATCTGTATGGCATCTCGATGTAGACGGCTCACGGATCACGGTCACCACTGATGAGCTAATGGACCAAAGATTATTTAGAAAAAAAGTTTTAGAGACACATACAAGCTTGCCTGTAGAGATGTCTAAGAGAGATTATGAGGCACGAATCAGAGAACTGCTGGAACAATGCGAGATAATTAAGATGCCTAAGGAAGTAACCAAAGAGGGTAGGTTCTATTCTCACTTAGAAGACTTCTTATACAATCAAGCTATTGCCGATGAGATAGAAGATGTCTTAAACCACTGTGTGTGGAAGAGTGAAGGTAAGATGTATTTTCAGTTATCAAGCTTGGAGAGATACTTACGTAAGATTCAATTCAAAGAGTTCTCTACTACACAAATGGGATCACTGATCAGGGACAAAGGCGGTGACTCAAAGCTTCATCGTGTCAACAAGAATACTACAAAGAATTTATTCTTTATACCTGACCCACGACCTCAAGTAGAAAACAAATTAAATGTGCCCAAAGTAAAAGATGATGTCCCATTCTAAAATAAAAAAGATCTACGGACCACCGGGCACAGGTAAAACAACCTTCTTACTTAATATTGTAGAGAAAGAATTAGAAAGCAGTCTAACGCCAGAAGACATAGGCTTTGTGGCGTATACTAAGAAAGCAGCAAGTGAAGCTATAAGTAGAGCATCATATAAATTTAAGCTTGATCAAAAAGATTTTAAATACTTCAGAACAATACACAGCTTAGCATTTCAATGTTTAAGCTTATCAACAAACGATGTAATGAAACCGAAACACTACATGGAAGTATCAGATGCAATGAAAGTTGATCTGGCACCAAAAGATATACATGATGATGACGGCAATTTTATTCAACAAGATCCTTATTTAAAAATTATAGATCTATCTCGTATCACAGGAGTGGGTTTGTATGACACCTTCTCAAAGTTTGGTCACATTGTAGGTGGTTGGAGAAAGTTAGAACAGATTGCGGAGTATCTTAAAGAGTTCAAAAAAACTAGAAAATTATATGACTTTACTGACATGCTGTTAGAGTTTAACCTCAAGCCTGAAATATGGCCAGAGATAGAGGTATTAATAGTTGACGAGGCGCAAGACCTATCGCTCGTCCAATGGCAAGTTATCACAAACCTCATATCGAAATGTAAAAGGGCATACATCGCTGGCGATGATGACCAAGCTATATTTAAATGGGCGGGTGCTGATGTTAATACATTTCAGTCTTATCCTGGCACTTCTGTTGTACTCAATAAATCCTATCGTATCCCCAAGTCCCACCACTTCGTGGCATCCAAGATCGTTAGAAATATTAAAGACCGAGTTGAAAAAGAATGGGAAGCTAAAGATGAAGAGGGCAAGGTTGTTACAGTCTATTCACATGAGGCAATACCCTACAAAGATAAAGAATGGCTCGTCCTTGCAAGGACTAAATACATACTTAATAAAGTTGAAAAGTTCTTCTTGGAACAGGGTTTCTACTACGCACGCTTTGGACAAAGTAGCATAGCTGACAAACTAAAACACGCCATAGCATCTTGGAATAAAATATCAGAAGGTGAGAGTGTAGCTCTAGATGGTGTTAAAGCTATGTACGAGCATATGAGTTCAGGACTCGGTGTCCAGCGTAATTTTAAAAACCTCAAAAACCTTGATGATAAAGAAAAGTTTGACTATGAGAAGCTGATGTTTAATCACGGCTTATTGATAGATAAGAACGCTACATGGTATCAAGCACTAGACAAGATACCCTATGGTAAGGTAATGTATATAAGGCAATTAATGAAGCGAGGAATCAATATTTGGCAAAAGCCTCAGATAGAAATTTCAACAATACATGGAGCAAAAGGTGGAGAAGCAGACAATGTTGTCTTGCTATTAGACCTATCTCGTAAATCAGAAGAAGCATTGATTAACAATCCCGATGATGAGCACAGAGTTTTTTATGTTGGCGCAACACGTGCTAGAAAAGAATTATGGTTGGTGCGTTCAGAAACAGATCGAGAATACTTGGAGGTAATACGATGAAGAAATATATTCATGTTAATCAACATATCATACGAAGTAATAAAAAAAACAATGAGAATGAACCTGTAATTACTATTAAGGAAGGTAGAAAAAATAGTTATTGCCATGAAGTTATAATCAATGGCCCCTCTAAAATTAGATATGGTGGCAACGACAAAGCTATTTTATCTTGTGGGGCACGTGTCGTTATAGAAACAGAGGCAGACATAGAAATGAGATATTTATAAGATGAGTTGTTTATCTTTTTTTGTAGCAGTAAGTATGCACGTAGGATTACAAAATGATTATAATAGTTTACATCCACACGCACG
>CAACVC010000056.1_pt1 | contig 24141 bp, 17 predicted proteins | sample 2381761 | NCBI WGS metagenome assembly CAACVC01 (sample SAMEA5211966, study PRJEB30684) | marine metagenome | biome: Marine; feature: Epipelagic; material: Water | collected 2015-10-15 | depth 45 m
TATCGTTAAAATATTCATCAGGTTTTTCTAATACTTGATGTACAAATTGCATTTGTGTTTCGTAATATGTTAGAAGTTTTTTATCTGGGGCTGTTTTAACTATGTGACGTTCAAAATTATCTATTGGTTCTAATTCCATTACTTCCTTAAGTAATTTATTTGAACCCCAATATGTTAACCAATCAGATTCTTTTATTGTTAGTTTGTAAGATGGTTTCCTACCTACTACTCCCTCATACATTGCTAAATCTTTTTTAGTTAATTTAACTTTTCTATTATGGTATAATACTTTTTTACCTATATAGGATTTACCTGTAGGTTTATGTACTATTCTATAAACGAATCCGAATGTGTTATCTGGAAAATCTGTAATGGTGTCAATTGGTTCTCCTTTGAGTCCTATCCATTTCATATATTTGTTTTTAGTTAATATTAGTATGGGCCCCCATCTGTAAGACTAATTCCATAACCCTCTATTGTTGCATGTGCTGTTGCCGCTGAGGAAGGGGCTTGTGAATAATAAGTAGTTCCAAATCCAATAGGGGATGGAAGTGTAACTCCATTTAACTTAGGAGCCCAAGAAACAAGTATATTATCATACGTAGTTTGAGTTAATCCTGCTCCTGACATCCAATAATATCCAAAACTTGATGCACTTTGAGGTGTCCATGTATCTAAACCTATCCCACTAAAGTTTGAATTTTGGAATTGATTATTAAAGTTTGCTTTACTACTTGTAAAATTCCAAGAATTATAATTAACACCATTTAAAGATACACTTTGGGTTGCTAAACTTTGCCCACCATTATTAAAATTAGTGGAACTAAGAAACATATTACTAAAACTTACTACATTTGAAGTATTCCAATTAGATACATCTTTATTAAAAATGCTTTGTCTAAAAGTACCTATATAATTTTTATTATTTGGAGTATACCAAGCATTATAAGTTTTACCCCTTACAGTTTGTACAGATGCACTTATTTCTTGATTAAAGTTTTGATGTAGGTAAAACATGTAAGACATATCTGTTACATTACTTAAATTCCAATTTCCTATAGGTTGGTTAAAAGAATTTGCTTTATAAAACATTCCTACAGTTCCGGCAAGTTTTTCAGTATCCCAAGCTGTATAAGTCTTACTACCTACTGTTACTTCTTTTGTACTAATGTCTTGGTTAAATGCCGTAGCTTCATAAAACATACCATTCATTTGAATTGCACTTCCAGTATTAATTTCCCAATTTCCTATATCCTGATTAAATACTCTATTCCATACAAAGGGTCCTCTATAATAACTAGTATTTGTTGTATTTGTATGGCTAAAACTTGTTACATTAGATACATCCCAAGCATTATATGTTCCTTTTCCTGGAATTGTTACTTGTTTTGTACTAATATCTTGGTTAAATGATGAAGTATGTGTAGCATTAATTCCTGCAAACATTCTTAATATGTTAGTGGCATTTGAAGTATCCCAATTAGTTACATCTCCGTTATATCCTGGGTTAGGGTTAGAATTATCACCATTATAATTAAAAAACATTGAACTAAAGTTAGTTACATTTTTAGTATCCCAAGCTACATAAGGAGCTCTACCATAAGTAGAGGGTTGATAAGATGAACTTAAATTAAATGTTATAGGACACCCATAAAATGTACTGGACCAATTAGTATTATTTGTTACATCCCATTTACTTATGTCTTGATTAAAACTTTTAGCATAATAAAACATTAATTTGTTATCTGTACTTCCACTTACATCCCAATTTGCTATGTCTTGGTTAAAGGCAGAGGCTTGTAAAAACATATTTCTAAATCTAGTTACCTTTTTAGTATTCCAAGCTTCATATGTTTTACTTCCTACTGTTACCATAGATCTTGAAATAGGTTGGTTGAATGCTGTAGTGTCTCTAAATAAACCTTGCATTTCTATATTACTTCCAGTATTAATTTGCCAATTTCCTATTGGTTGGTTAAATGATGTAGCATTATAAAAAGTTCCCATTCTATGTGGGGGGTATGATGCTTCAGAAGCAGCATTATACCCAAATTGTGTTACATTTGATACATCCCAAGCATTATATGTCTTTTCTAAAGCTGTACCTGCTGCTATGGTTACTGGTTTTGTTGAAATATCTTGGTTGAATGATGAGGTTCTGGTATTTGATCCTTTAAAAGTACCTCGAAGATTAGTAACATTGGACGTATTCCAATTAGTTACATCTCCATTATATCCATTTAATGGAATTAAACCTACTACTTCATTTTCAAAAGTAAAATATAAACTAGTAACATTACTAGTATCCCATGCTATATATTCTCCCCTTGTTGGGTGGTTTTGGTAAGATGAACTTAAATCATAGGTTATACCACAACTACTAAAAGTTTTTGTCAAACTAGTTACATTACTTGTGTTCCATTTACTTAAATCCTGGTTAAAATTTTGGTTTCTATTGAACATATAATTTAAAGATACAGAAGAAGAAATATCCCAATTTCCTATAGGTTGGTTAAAAGAACCTGTAAAAACATTATAATTACCATTATAAAACATATAATCAAATCTTTTAACTTTTTTAGTATTCCATGCTTCATATGTTTTACCACCTACTGTTACTGTACTTCCTGTAATAGGTTGGTTAAAAAATGGGTTAGCCCCAAACATTCCTTGCATATCTACTTCTACACCACTTCCTGTGTTTATTTGCCAATTTGAAATATCTTGGTTAAATATTGAGTTATGAAAACAACCATTATAATATCTATTAGTAAAACTATAATTTCCAAAATATTTTACATTAGATACATCCCAAGCATTATATGTTCCTTTTCCAGGAACTGTTACTTGTTTTGTACTAATATCTCTATTAAATGAACTAGTTCTTGTGTAAGAAGTACCATTATTAGCAAAAGTACCTATCATAGTAGTAACAGCACTAGTATCCCAATTATCTATATTTCCTATTTTACCTCCCCACATGGAAGATGTTGGTGTATTATTACCACCAAAAGTATAATTTAAATTAGTTACATTACTTGTATTCCAGGCTACATAAGTTTTACCATTTTTAGTAATTTGTTTACATTCTAAACTTCCTGAAAAAGAACAAGCTTGGAAAAGAGAATTCATTTGGGTTACTTTTGAAACGTCCCAATCTCCTAAATTAATACTAGAATCTAAAGTATTACATTGATTAAAAAAACTATCTATTCTTGTAAATTGTGATATATCCCAATTACCTATAGAACCATTTGAATTTTTTAAACTATGGTCTTCTGCAAAGAAATTTGCGAAATTACCATTGCCATTAAGAATAGTTAAATTGGGACAATCTGGAGCTGTGACATCCAAATTATCACAACGCATAAAACCATATTGACTTATAGGATACCATTGATGATTTCCCCAATTATCTATACTTATAAGTTTATTTCTTTCAGATGGGGTTTGGAGATCATATCTGGTTGCAAATTGTTGAGTAGTATTGGGTTTAATAAAAAGTTTATAAGCTCCATCTGAGGGAAATGTAATAGGGTTAGATTGACCAACACCAGATACAGTACCAGAACCACTATTAGAAGGGGCAGAAATTTCATAAAATTCATAATCCCAATTATTTACTCTATTTTCTGCCCAAGTAAACGTAGAGGCCGAGACTTGTACTGTTAATACTAATCTGTCCTCCATTTCAGACTGTGCTATGGAGTTAAAACCAAACATAATTTTATAATATTAAATCTCCAACTAAATGGAAGGTTTGACCTGATATATATTTAAGGGTTGCTGCTGATCCTTGTTTTGCTATTCTTTTCATAGAATCTTTTGATATTATATCAACACTTGTACCTGGGGTAAATGTAAAATTCCCTGCAGAAGAAGTTTGAAAAACATCCCATTCTAATCCCGGAGTTAAACCACTTCCAGTTGTTACAGTCATTACTAAATTACCTCCTACTATATTATGATGGCCATCATATGTGTCATCTGAGTTGAAATTTGAAGTATGTGTTGCTATAGGTCTATATCCTACTATAGAGCCTCCTAAGTTTGTGCTTGTAACAGTTGTTGCTGTAATAGTACTTGCTGATATGTTTGCTCCTATAATATCCCCACTTGCACTTATGTTACCTGATGCTGTTATGTTAGCATCAAAAAGAGGTTGGGCAAAATCTAAATTATAAGCTGGTAATAACATAACTGGATTACCCGAGAATAGTGCATGGGGTTGAGCTTTTACTTCTGTATAATGTGCATTAGCAGATTCACAATAAAATCTTGCATATGATTGAGCTCCAGCATTTTTAATATCTAAACCACCCCCAAATAAATTTAAATTTAAAGCTGTTAAATTACCACTTGCACTTATAATAGAACCCGTAATTGCTATGCTTGTAGAAGAACCAGATTGCATTACTTGTTGTAAGGTGCCTACTCCACCCGCACCACCTCCTGTACTTCCTGCTGCAGCAATAGAAGCAGAAACATTTGCTATGCCCTGGATTGATAATGATCCAGATATATTTAATGATCCTGTTATTTCAATTGAATCAGAAGTAGCACCATTTGGGATTCTAATTTTGTTTGTACCATTTTCATTGGTTGCATCCCCAAGGGTTAAATACATTCCACCTGCAATAGATTGTGAGATAAAATAAAGATCATATCCATCTCCTACAACAAAACCACCAGTATTATCATAATAAAATTGACTGTTAGTTGAAGTTTTAAAACCACCAGCTCCATCACTTAATTGAACCACACCATTAGTACCTGCAGCACTACTGCCTCCACCACCAGCTGCTAATGAAGCAGATGTAAATAATCCACCTCCAATTGAGGCTGTAGACATGTAAATTATCCCACTTGCACTTATATTAGAACCTGTAATTGCTATTGTGGTAGAAGAACCAGATTGCATTACTTGTTGTAAAGTACTTCCTCCACCTCCACCACCATTTAAAGCATAGGATGCTGTTAATGCTGTTATAGCATGTGAAGATGTTAAATTATTTATTGTACCTACTGTTCCTGCTATAGGGCCATTAACAGTTAATGAACCTGAAATTGTTATATCATAAGCATGAGTACCTGTAAGTGCATCTATAGATTGAGATATTTCTGAGGCTTTAATACTTTGTCCTGTTACTATTCCTGAGTGTGTTAATGTTTTAGCCATGTTTATAAATATTATAAGTCTAAGTTAACTAATATAGTTGTGTCAGTTACATTTGAACTTTGTAAAGGTTGAGATAATTTTCCTACTGCTACTAATTCATTTGCACTATTATATAACCCTACTGTTGTAATATAGGGTTCAAAATATGAACTTGTAGCAAAATCCCACATTTTACCTTCTAAATTACGACAACTGCTTGATATTATTGAAGGGTTTTGAGAATAAACAAATTCATTTGGGCTAAAAGTACATTTATATTGTGATTCATATATTGTCATTGTACTTTGAAAAGAACAAGTAACGTTACTTTCTGTTAATATAGGATCTAACCCTCCTAAATCAGACCCATAAGTTCCTACACCATATAAACTTGAATTATATATTGCTCCTACAATAGAAGAACTTACAGCTGTTAAAATTACCATGCCATGCTGGTATATAATATCTCCAATTTTTTTATTATCTTGAAATAAATTCCCTTCATTATCATCTGTAATAGGATTAAAACCTTCATAATTAAATTTAAAACTTCCAGGTTTAATATATTCACCAAATAATCCTGAAGGGATGCTTATAACTCCTATTTCATCCCCAGATGAAGTTGGAAATAATCTATTAGCATCTAAAGTATTAGACAAATAATTTTCATACATAGGTTGAGTTCCTCCCTGACCTATACGTGTGCCATCTGGTAAAAGTGAAGAAGTTAAAACAGGGGAACCATCTTCATTTTCTAAAAAATTAGTATAATATAATTGTTTTATTGAATTATATAATAATTTTTGATTTATAGGGGAAGTATAACCCGTAGGATTTGAACCTGGAGTAAATGTTGGTGATATTATGTTTTTAGCTAAATACCTATTTATAGATACATTAGGTAGATTAAAAGAACTAGATCCTTCAAAAGAAAAACTTTTGTTTACTTTAAATGGAGTTACTATAACATCCGATGTTGTTAATGACTTGTAAACACTCATTCATCTTAAAAATCTAGTTTAACCCTTATTAAACTTTCTTTTGTAAAGTCTTTAAGTAACGGTCTTGAAAGTTTTGCTACAGCTAATAATTCATTTGCATCATTATACATTCCTACAGTTGTTGGGAATGTTTGTGGGTTATTTATAAAATTATTAAAAATTACTTCTCCGGTAGATCCTGAAATGAATGAAGGATTTTCTGAATAATTAAATTCACTATTTCTTGCTCTAATAAATACATAATCAGAAGTAATAGTTTCTTCTGAGTTTAATTGAAAATATTTAGATGATGAAATAGCTGTGAATAAAGTTTGGTTATTAGTACCATTAGTTAAGCCAGATGTTTTATTACTATCTAATTTAATAGAAGAACTTAATGCTGATGGATTTAATAAAATTGTTGCTATATCTGGAAAGAATAAACCATATGATCCTGAATTAGGTGTATATCCACCTCCTGCAATTCCTGAACCATTTGAACCAGAAACAATTTGATATACTCGAGAAGAACCTAAAAAACTTTGAACAGATACATCATTAGAATTATCTGTTAATTTTATTGTCCCATTTGTACCATTTTTAATATGTAAATTAAAAGTTCCAGGAAATAAACTTTGCTTATATCTTGCTCTATCAGGGGATATTACCCAAAAATCTTCCATTTCAACTGCAGTGCTACTAGTTGTAGTAGAACATACAGAAGTTTGCCCTGTTGTGCCTACACCAGTAACAAATACAGCATTTTCATCTTCTAATATCATTGATCTATATTGACCATAAATTACAGATGATGGGGATTTTGTAGGATATAAAGAATTAAAAGGTTGAGTTCCTAAACCATTTTTATTAGCATATGCTATATCAAATTGAACATCAGCTCCTTGACTAGTTGAATCTTGTTGAAATACGGATAAATAATAATTTCCTGAGGGGCCTGATTTTTGTGCTGTAGAATCAAAAAAAGTTGTTAATACTGGGGCACCTGTTGACCAGGCTATCCCTTGTACAGCATCTGCACTTATTACAAAATCTTCGGCGTCTAATCTTTTAAATCCCATTTTTTTATTTTTATGTTGTTTTTGTTATAGTAACAGGTATGGTTAATCTAGCTCCACTATCTAAACCTACAAATGTAATAGTACTACTTAATTGAGTATTTGAACCAAATAAAGTATTTACTGTAGTTGCTCTTAAATTAATTTGGGTTCCTATAACTGTTGATGATACATTTGTACCTAATGTAGTAGTTGAAGTAGTATTTTGTGCAGTTGCTGCTGTGCTTTGAATTCCTACCCCATTATATGTTGACATAATTCTAACATCCGAAATTGTAGCTGAATAACCTGAGGTTTCACTTAATGTAGTATTACCTAAATAATTTAATGTTTCAGGTGTAATTGCTAATGAAGCTCCTTGTTTTAAAGTTATTGCTGTAAAACCTAAATCTAATACTGGTAATTTAGCTGTACCTCTTGGTAAGGTAGCTAATTTATATTTCATTATTTGACTTTCATCAGGAAATGCTTCTAATAAAGGCATATTTTCAATTGCTTCTCCATAAAATGCAGAACCAGAAGCATGATTAGGGTTGTATAAAGTATAATCTATTTCATCATCTGCTAATGCAAATTGTGTTATTCTGAATGAATTATCATTTCTAGCTAATAATTCTCTACCTTTTTTAGTTAAAATAGCATCAACTGTTACTACTTGATTATTTAAATATCCCATTTTTATTTAATTATATGTTATAAATATGTGTATTATATGTTTTTAATCCAAATTCTTTTTGTTAAGTTGTATTAGAACCATATTCTTTTGTGATTTTTTCAAAATTTTCAGTAATGTAATCAGCAACATGAATTTGAGTAAATGCTCCATTACTTACTCCTCCTGTAATTAAATCTTCTACTAATACAAATTCGTTATCTCCTGCAGCTCTGGCTTTCCACATAAGTATACCTAATCCGTCTCCTCCTCCTAGTTTATAACTAAATGCATCATCTGTAGGTACAAATAATTGAGCAGGTAAAGTAATATCTAAATTAAAAGTACCTCCACCTATAGCACCATTTAAAACTCTTATTGTTGATCCTTTAGAATAAGTAGAATTAACATCATTAGGTGATGTTATACTTACACTATTTAATGCTTTATTAAGATTTCCAATATTAACCTTCCAAGTTGCAGTACCGGTTACGGTTCCCCCAAAGTCCATAGGTGATGCATTCAATTGTGTTCCGGTTATAGTAAAAGTAGTAGTTTCATCATATCCTGAACCTGTAGCAGATATAGATAGTGTATTTATATCTCCAGCACCTGGGTAATTAACCGATACTAATCTACCTTTTGCTCCTGTACCTGGACCTGATTGAGTCATATAGTCTGATAAAGTAAATTCAAAAACATTTCCTGTTAGTGAGGTAGCACCTGTTAAGCCTCCAGCGGGGGTAGTTCTAAATAAATGTGATCCTATATCTAGTGATGTTAATTGCATTACTGATACATCTAAAGTCATTCCTATTCCACTTCCTGGAGTTGTTACTAATGTAGTAGATACATTGGTAAAACTACCTGTAGTATTTGCTTCACCAGGACCAAAACCTGTATATGTAACTCCATTTAATCCACTCCCACTTACTATAAGATTAGTACCTTGAGGTATTGCAGAACTTGTAAAATTAGCTGAAGATGATAGAGTTGCTGAAAGATTATTCTTAATTAAAAGATAAATATCATTTGGTGTACCTGAGGTGGGTGAATCTTGAGCTACTCCTAGTATTTCTACTACTCCTTTTTTTCCTAAAATAGTATTATTAGCTTTAAAAGGTACTATAGTGTCAGAATTAAAACCATTTTCTAAATTATTATATAAAGTTGCAAACCATCTTTCCCCATTATTTAAATCTTCATTAATTGGTGTTATTTGGTTTGAACTTGAAATATCGGATCCTGAAATAAGAACAGTAGGAAATACTGCTGTTCCAGGGGAATAGTTCGAATTTGCAATACTGATTTTTCTATTATCAAATAATCTAATAAAAGAAGCTGTTGTAGGTATTCCAGTATTTAAAAAACTACGAACAGAAGCACCATTATATTTTTGAACTCCAATAGTTCCTTTTTGTTCCCCAGAAGAAGTTATCATAAAAGATGATTTTAAAGGTACTCCAAATTCTGAAGTTATTACTTTTGAAGTTACGGGTAAAACAGCTTGTGTATTTGTTATATTTGTATATGAATTAAAAGATATTTCTTTACCTGGGGTATTATTTCCATTTAAAACATAATAATAATTACTAACACTTTGAGATATGGTAGAATTTCTTCCCCATTCTGAGGAACTTACAGCAATAGGTAATTTAAAACCTACTAAAATTTCATTTTTATTTAAGTTAGGATCAATAGGAGTTACTGAGTCTGGGGAATTTATTTGTAAGAGATTTCCCATTTTTACACCACCTCCTCCTTGTATTTCAGGGTTAGTTCCTCCACCCCATTCAAATTCATATATTATAGTATCTACACTATCAACTGATGGTAATTGACCATAAGTACCTATATTAATAGGATTTCCAAAGGATGAAGTACCTGCTAAAGGGTTATATATATTAAAATTACTTGATTGATTTTTACTTCCTAAATATCTATTATTTATTTGAGCTTTAGAGGTATAATATGATTTTGGTACTGTTGCTTTTAAAGCACTTCCTGCTAATATAGTACTAAAATTTACAGGTTTTGTTTGGGATGTTTGGTAGTCTAAATCTTGTAAAAATTTATTTGTTCTTGAATCTTCTACTTCTCCAGCTAATACATTATAATCAGAATTAGAAAATTTTTCATTTAAAAAAGGAGATATAATAGTTTCTAAAAATGATTGAGATGGGTCTCCAGAAAAACTATAAGGAGTGTTGGTTTGACCCTCAGAAGAAGAAATAAAGAATTTAGTATCTGGGGTAAAATATACATTTGTTGTATCTGCCGTCCCATATAAATAAGCTTCTCTAGGACCTCTTTTTATTATAGGAATAATTTGTGATCCTGGTATGGGTGGGTTAAAAATTAAAGATTGAGTAGGGGTAATATCTCCATAAGGTCCAAGTTCTAGTTCTAAATAAACTGAAGATGTTGAGTTAGGGGCAAAATTTACACTAGCATTTAATAAAGGAGAAGAAGTGTTTACATATTGACTATATCCTTCTTGTATTATACTATTACCAAAAGCACCCCCAGGATTAAATGCTGTCCAACGGAGTTGTTTGTCCCAAAATATAAACAATGAACTAGAAGCATTTAAACCTCCTCCACTAGTTCCATTTGCTATTATACTTCCTGAAAGTATAAATTTTAATGGGACTTGGTTAATGGTTGGAAGAGTATAAGTTTGAGAAACAGGAGAATATCCTTTTGAAGAATCTTTTAATGGAGGTAAAATAGGAATTTTATTAAATTGACTATAGTTCAAACCAACATTAAAAAACCCACTTACATCTGGTTTAGTTAAATCGATGGATGAAGTAGAAATTGATCCTGTAAAATTATATCCTTCTTTTAAGTATACTTGACTAGCAAATGGGATTCCATTTGCTCCCCCGGGTTTCCACCCATTATTAGAAAAATTAATTACTTCATATACAAAATAATCATTGTAATTAAAAGCTAAAGTAGGTTTTAATGTTAAAGTATTAGTTAATATTGATGGGGAGAAACCTAAAAGATTTTTTCCTTCAATAATAATTTTTGTTAATTGAGAAAGAGCTAAAGAAATATCTTTTCCATTTTTATCAAATTTTGATATTTTTACCCACTTAGGTCTCATAGATCCAGGAACTGATCCTCCATTTCTATCACCTGCTCCCCATACTTGAATATACCCCCCTTTAGGTGAATTTGGAGTTATAAGAAAAAGATCTTCAGGAGAAATTTTATATTGAAAACTTGGGTTTGCATTTGATCTTTGATATCTAATATCACTTTCCCAATATAATCTTAACTCATAATCTAAATTATAATTAACATTTTCTATTTTAAATGAGTTAGCTTCATTTAATTCTCCATTAGTAGCTACTATTAAAGATCCACTTAATTCACCATTATAAAATTCATCTTGTGAATCATGGAGTTTGGTTATTGATCCAGATAAAGAAGGAGTAGTTATATTATAACTTTGAGTTATAAAATATCTATTATTAGGTCCAGTACCACTAACCCCATAAGGAGAAGTATTTATATCATTAAAGGGATTAAATACACCTCCAGCTCCACCTGAAATTTGGTACATGTCAATAGATCCAGTATATATTTGATTTTGAAAAGATATAGAAGGTTGAGAATATTTATTTCTTTCTAATAAATGTTGTTTTATTACTAAACCTGATGCTAAACTAGTTCTTGCAGGGGTAAAATCTTTAATCATTTTAAATAATGAATTATCAAAGAATTTTATTAATCTAACAAAATCTACTAAATCATATTGTTTAATATATTTTTTAAAGTATTCTTCACTTAAATTATTTAAGTCAGGATAATTATTTCCTGTAAATCTTTGAGCAGGATCACCTATATAATCACCAATATTAAAATGACCTAACTGTCCTATAATATCATCATTAATTTGGTTTTGTGGTGAAAATGCCACTTCTAAATAATTTACATTATCTGTATAGGATGCACTTGCTTCTGTGTTTTGAGCTAAACTTCTAATAGGTGATAAAGTGTTTCCGGGTATAGTAGCATTTTCGGATCTTATTTTATCAGTAGTTCTATTTTTAATACCAACTGCAGGTTGATCTAAAAAGAAATATTCTGTATTTTTAGAATAAGATGGGGTGTCATTAAAATAAAAATTACTGTTACTAGCAAAAGATGAAGTAGTAGTCCAAGAACCAGTTACTTTAGGATGTATAGAAGAACTAGTATTAATATCTAATTCACTTCCTAAAGCTGCTCTAAATATCAATTGATCAGGTGCACTATTAACTCCATTACCTTCAAAAGATAAGGGATTCATTATGTAATCCTTAAATACACTTTCACTTATACGGGTATTGTAATATCTTATTTCTTGAAGTGATCCTGAAAATGGGAAAAAAGCTGTGGGAAAAGCAGAACTACTTGCAAAAGAAGATTTAGTACCCAAATCATATTTTCCATTATCAAATCCAGTAATAGAAGATGATGCATAATACCCTAAAGAAGTATCATCATTACCATTATATATTTTATTTCCGGATGAAAGTATCCATTCAGAACCATCATAAGTTGCCATAACATTCCACCAACCATTATCAAAAAAAGGTAAATATACACTTGCAAAACTTTTTACAGATGTGTCAGGATATAATTTTAGAGTAGCATATTGATAATATGGGTCTTTAATTGAACCGTCATAAGAACCACTAATTGAACCTGAACCATTATATTCTAAAGTTATTTCAAGTGAGTCTGTACTACCATCAACTACCCATAAAGATTGAGATAAATTTGTAGGTGGGAATTCTTCAGGTTTAAATCTAAATTGAATTGTAGTAGGTTTATCACCATATGAATCCCAATTAGAATTAACTGCTAAGGAACTAGTAATAAAATTAGTATTAGGTCCTACTTCTAAAGCATAATTAAAATTATTAAAATATAAATCCCAATCATTAGCATTTACTTGGTCTTTTCCACCGAATTCAGATATTTTTAGTATAGTATCAGGTATACCATATGAAGTTATTAATGCTCGTAATCCCGTAGTAGTTCCTTTTGATTTGAGCAGGTATGGAATGTTATGATAAATTCTTTTATATAAAGATTTATTAGTATCATCCATTGATATCACATCATTTGAGGCTGATATTAATGTATCTACAAATTCCATTCCAGTAGAAACTGGGGTTGATCCTGTTATTTCTGGGAAAGGGAAAGTACTACCTTCAGGAGTTAATCCTAAAAATGCTGTGTATAATTCTTTATTAGAAAAATTATTTTGGTATAATTTAACTCCAAAATCTTTAATAGCATCAGATACTAAATCCTTAGACACACCAAAATCTAATCTATTATCTGCATTATATTTTTGAGTAATATCTTTTGTGTACAACCAAATATTATCGTAATATTGGGCAACCATATCAACAAATAAGTCATAAGGTTGATTTGCTGGGTCTTCCCTTAAATATTCGGGTATAGCTTTTTTAAGTTGATCTGGGTTTTCATTGTCATAATTTGAAGCTGATAATAATTGGCCTCCAAAATTTGCATTAGATTCATTTGTACTACCTAACCAAGTTAAAACTTGAGAACTAGTAGTAGGAAATAGTATATAAGGTTCTGAGGAATTAGATTTAGGGTATGAAATAGTAGAACCGCTACTATAATACATAAAATATTCAAATTTATCAAAATTTTTAATAATATTTGAAACTTTTTTTTCTAAAATTACTTTACTTGTAGATGATCCCGTTACGTTAGTTAAAGAATTAGACTGAGAGGTAAAACTTTGTACTTGGCCTACTTTATAATAAAAGTTTTCTATACGAGTTTGAGCAGAACTAAAATTAATAAAATCAGAAAAATTAGTATAATCTACACTAATATTAATAGAGGACTGGGATAATAAACTATCTATTTGGTCTTGTGAACTAGTAGGTGCACTTGATATAATATCAGTATAAGATAAATTTTGGGATGAATTGTTAACTTGGTCTTTAAGGGGAATTGAAAAGTTAGGACCTTGAAGTAATGGTGTGGGGGTTGTAAAAGTAGAAGTTACTTTATTTACAACACTATAGGCTTCGGGTTCATTAAAAGCAGTAACGACCCAAGTCTCATCTTTTATTTGAAATTGATCAGGTAAAGGCTCATATAATTTAACTAGTATAGTAGGATTATCAGTATTTTCATCTTCTAATTTAATATTATTAGCAATAATTAAATCATTATTACCAAAATTTAAGTAAAAATCTACAAAATATTCCGCTTCATCCCTAAAATCTATAAAATTATCTGTTTGTTCAATTAAATTAGATGGGGAAATAAATCTACTATCTAATCTAATTTCTTGTCTATCTGAAGATATTTCGGATATATAAAGAGTAAAATTATAATCTCCTATTTCTTTATTTAAAAAATTGTAATAGGCTATATATTGCCCATTTGCAAACCCATTACCTGTAACATCCTGTCCTGGGTTTATTGTGAATTGGGAGATTCTATCATCTAATAATGATCTAGCATCATTTGTAACTGTGTAATTAACATAGTCATATTTATTATAAAGAACATTTTTATTAAGATCTAAAATATAAAATTCTATACAACTTGAAGTAGAAAAAGTTGTATTAATATCAAAAGTAGTAATTAAATTTTCATCTTTTATATTATAATCTTGCAATTCAAAGCTAGTATAATCTATTTTTGCAACCTCGGCCATTATAAGTTTTCTTTATTTTTAATTTTTTTAATAAAATCCTTACTTAAGTTTAATCTTGATGCCCTTTTATTTTTATTAGACCTTGGATATTGTTTAAAGTCATTTATAACTCTTTGTTTATTAGAAGGTGGTGTTTTTGCCTCAGGTGTTGAAGGTATTTCTACACTAGGAGATTCAGGAATTTCTACTTCGGGAATTTCTATTTCAGGTATTTCTATTTCGGGGATGTCTATTTGTTGAGCAAAATCTCCAAGTTGTTTTTGGGCATTTAATAATTGTTCTCTTAATGTTGCTATTTCTGCTTGTAATAATTCTATTATTTCATTATCTTCTTCAAACCCAATATATTCCTGACTGGTTTTTATTAAAAACTCATGTGAGTTAGTAGGGCCTAATTCATTTATGTTATAAAATAAAGTATTATACATGTCAAAAAATTCCTGAACTGTGGGTTGGGTATCTATTTGTTCTTGAATGGTTTGTACACCTAATTCTTTAAAAGAAGTATCTATAGTTTTTAGATATAATCTTTTATTAAAAACTTCCTTATTTAAGTTAATATTTTCAGCCATTAATACGAGTTTACTACTTTAAAATAATAATTATCATCTAATATTAATGTAGAACCATTTATAGTAGTTTTAACACATACTTTATAATATCTTTCTGGTTCTAATCCATTCATATATAAATCAAAATAATTTCCATTAGCATCTGAACTTAATTGTGTATAGTTAGTATTATAATCTATAACAATTTCATTAGTATCCAAATCTTTTATAGCATAATATGAAGCTGTTGGTAAATAATTTGTTCCTGTAAATTGAGATGCAGTTGTAAATGTTCTAATAGGGTATTTAACAGCAACATTAAATCTAAATCTATTTATACTTTGTAGGGTAAATACGCCAGGATTTTCAGCTAATGAAGATACTAAATTAGTAGTATCTACTATACTAGCTGTAGCAGATCCTGTTAATACACTTGAATAATCTCTCCATTTAAACTCTAACTGTGGTGGGTATATAGTATTAGTATCAACACTATAAAATTGCATAACAGGTTGAATTTGTTTATTTTGGTTAAATTCAATAGCATCTTCCCATTTTATAATAAAACCATTATTATCTATAGAACCACTATACCATCTAGATACTACTTCTTTAGCATTTATTTTTAAATCTTTTGTTGATCTAGTATCAAAAGATTGGGTTACTTTGAAACTTACACTTCCTGAATTAGTTAACCAACTTCCTCCTCCAGGTCCTACAAAATTTGAATTATAAAAAGAACCTACGGTATTGCCATGTGAATCTATACCACTTGATGACCAATTAATAGATCCTTTAAAGTGAGGAGAATACCAAGTACAACCGTCTGTTGTTATGGGTACATCTAAATAAGTACCAGTACCATTATACCAATATTGGGCTACAGGGTATACTGCTATATCTGTAGCTTCAACTATACCTTGGGCAGTTGCAATATATGATCTAAAATCTACATCCCATTGTTTATTTTTAATTTTATTATCAATAACATCTTTAATTTCATCCTGGATAAATTCTGTTAGAAATCTAGCTACTTGAGGGTTAGAATCTACTGCTATATTTAAATTTGAAATTTGGGATATAGCATCTATTCCTGTGTTCATATTGGGAAAAAATGAATATAATGTTGAATCTTTATATGGAAAAATCTTATATACTGCCATTTTTTAAGCATTAGAGGGTTTTTCATTAGGAGATAAAGTATTTATATACTTTTTATCAGGTAAGTATTGGTGTATTTGGGTTACAACACTCACTCCATCTTTATTTTGTAATGTACCATTAGTTGAGATATTAGTATAAAATCCTGAAGGAATATTATGTTCACCTGCATTTGTTCTATTTGGTCCTCCAGTATTAGCAGGACCTGGATTTGTTATATCTAAACTTGTGCCATCTTTAAATATATTATCAGGTTTTAAAACATCAGGATTTGATGTTGTACCAAAAACACTATTAATACTTGCCTCTTCTTCATGAGTATCTAAATAAGTTTTATGGGGAGAATATTTTTGAAAATGTTCATATCTTGGAAAGTGGTTAGGACCACCATCTATTAAAGGATTTTCAACATCTAAATCAGTTTTATTTAAAGAATTTATTAAGCTCATATTTTATTTTTTATAGTGGTACAACTTTTCCTTTAATATCTTGGTTTGGATATCTTATTTCAAATATTGAAGGATCTAAACTAGGATATATTACTTGATTTTGAGTAGCTCCATCTATATCATAAGCATATTGAGAATATCCTAAAGATATTCCTGATTTATTATTAAATTTAATATTTTTTACAGTTTGAACTCCTTCTACTCTATCTAATTTAACATATAAATCATTTATCATTATAGGTTGATTAAATTGCCACTTATCCCTATTAAAACAATCTTGTAATATTTGTATACATGATAGTATTACTTGACTATTTATAAAATTAGGTAAAACAATTATTTCAAAATCTATACCTATATTAATAATATAACCATTTTTTATTTCTATACTATCACCTATCATTTTATATTGTGATAAATAAGTTCTTAAATTATTTTTTAATGTTGTAGTTGGTAATGAAAATTGACCTGAGTTATTTAACGATAAAATATACATACATAAAGTTTCAACTGTAGATGTTTGATTATCTAAAGTGGGTTTTTCTATATATAATTTAGCAATGGTACCAAAATCAGAAGGCATACTCATAGCTCTTACTTTATAATCATCTAATGTAACTGTTCTTTGTTGAGCTGCTATTTGCATTATAGTATTTTGTCTTAATTGTTCATCAGTATCTCCATCAGCTCCTCCATCCGCAGCTATATTATTAAGAGATGATAAAGAATTAAAAACATAATTAGCTGGACTTTGGTTAAGATTTGTAAAATTAAATTTTACATTATTTTTATCTAAATTAGTTAAAACACCTGAGTTTATATTAGAATCAACTCCACCACCAGTTAAATATCTTACGGTTAAAGTAGTATTTGAAGGTGCTATACCATAAGTATTTGTGAATAAAAAGTTTGTTGGTGAAAATGCTGTTGTAAGTTTATCCTGTTCAAATGGTAAACCTATACCTACATTATTTGGGTTTGGGGTTATTAACTCATCTGTATCTGCTGGATTACCTGCTCCAAATTGTATTTGTAAATTTGTTGCTGATGTTAACCTAGTAGCAAAACGTCTTTGACATTTTTTTAATTGTAATAAATAGGGTACTTCACCTGCATCTGCTACATTATTAGGATCATTTGGATTAGTATTTTTAATACTATCAAAAACCATTTCTTGGCCTAAATAATCTACTTCTTTCCAAACATTTCCATCTGAATCTGTAATATCTAATACTTTTATTATGTTTTCTCCTTCTATATTTATAGTTTGAAATTGTGAAGGGGCCCCAAATGTAAAATTTTCTGTTGTAATGGTTGCTGAAATTGCTTTTCTTGATTTTTTTAATAAAAAATAAGCAGGAGAACTTCCTATTACTTCATATATTGAAGTTTCTGTTGGGTCTAATGAACTTGAAAAGCTAAAATCACATTTATCTTCAATTAAAAAAGTATTTAGTGAATTATTTTTAGATGTAACTACAGTATTTTCTCCTACGGTTAAAGTATAATTGAAATCAGGTTCTCCACTAGCGTTAGCTGGGACTTGTTGGTATAAGTCGATTATTACTTGGGAGGCTTTTGTTGCCTTAGGTTTGTAACCAAACATATAAGCTAATTCATATAAATTATTTGTTTGTCTAGCTAAAGTAGTAAATGTTTCTTGTAATTGGTTATCCAAATAAAATGACATTACATCACTTACATAAGCTGCTTGTTCCATAAACATCATTCCTGGTGATGTTGGGGAAAAATCATTATAGGTATTAGGAAAGTAAGTTTGAGAAAACTCTATTAACTTAGCTCTAATATCAGAAAAATCTCTATTTAAATATTTTATATCTCTATTTACCGGTGTTGCCATTATGTAAAGTCTAATTGTAAAGTATCATTTATATTAGTGTTTATTACACCATAAGTTAAAGATACTGTAATATTATTTAAATTTTCTTGTTGAAAAATTTGTAAATTACCTATTTGTATGTTTGGAAAAAATATCTCTATGTCTTTTTGAATTCTCTCTTTTAAAAAATTTAAATTATCTAATGCTATTTGTTCAAATATAAAATCTCTTAACCCGCCACCAAATGTTGGGTTAAGTGGTCTTTCTCCTTTATTAGTTAAAAAGTAATTAATTAAATTATTTTTAATAGCAGCTCCAGTGGTATAATTAGATTTAAATACCCCAGGTGTAGAAAAAGGTATATCTACCCCTACAGCTGCACTTTTATTAAAGTCTATTGGGTATATTTGTTGTGCATCAAAAGCCATTATTTAGTCATTAATCCCATTATTTGATCCATATTAACTTCTCCATCAGGTAAACTTCCATTGGGTGATGTTGTATCTCCTGCTCCTTGAGGGTTAAATGGTTTATTACCAAATCCTCTAGCATGTGAGCTATTCATATTTAATCCTGTTTCACCTATAATATCCATATATTTTTGTCTTTGTTCTTTTAAAGATTTTTTAGGTGTTTGTGTAACAGGTGCAGGTGTAGTTGATGTAATACTTTCTTGTATTGGTTGTGTAACTACAGCCTTAGGTGCTTTAACTGCTTCTAGTAAAACTTCCTTTAGCTCCTCTTGTATAGCCTCTCTAACGGCTTCTTTAATTATTCTTTTAAGTGCTTCGGTTTTCATGTTTGTGTTTGTTATAAATATTAAATTAATCTGCTTTTAAATCATTTTGTTCAATATAAAATATTAATTCATCTATTAATATTTGATCATTTGAAGAAAATGAAGGTTCTCCTTTAAGCATAATTATTCCTGCTTGGTTTTTAGCTACAGCTTGTCTTCTTTTTATTCCTTCAATAGTAACATTATCTACAGATATAACATCCATATCAAACCCATTTATATTAGTTACTACAGGAGAATCTTGGTTTGATTGGTTTATAGTTGATTCTAATAGCTGATTAGATATAGATGTTTGAGTTAATATAGGATCATCTGATGAAGTTGAAATTTCTTCAGCACAATGGGAAAATAACATATCTAATATATCCATCATTCCTATTATTTTATCTATAGATGCTTTTAGAAAATTTAATTGGAAAAATCCTCCTTTTAATTTGCCCCCTTCTTTATCTATAAGATCTTCTAAAAATTTAATCGCATCTGATAATTTAGTATATGCTCCTGATGGTATAGGAGTTCCTACTGTTGAAGGAATAAAAGCTATAGCATTTGCTGCAGTTTTAGCAATTACTATTCCATCCTCAGTTGATGAAATTAGTTTTTCAATTGGGGATAAAAATTTATTTATTTTATCAATACCTTTATAAAGGTTATTTATTTGTTTTGTTAATTTATTTTTTTTCTCTATTAAAGTATTTAATATTTCAATATCAGCAGGACAAGTAGGAATTTGAGCTTGAATTTCTTTCATAACTGCTGCTTTTCCTTCTTTTTTAAGTTTATCTACTAATTTATTTAATTGAGAAATACCAAATTCTGAAATTAATATTAATAAATAAGGAATAATTCTTTCTTTAATTTCTCCTAAAGTTTTTTTTAATTGTTTTGTTATAAAATCTTTATTTAATTCACCCTTAAGTTGTTCTATTTGTTCTGGAGTAAAATTTTCTAATTCCATTCTTTCGGATTCAGTATTAGATTGGATTGGTGTTAATAGGGTTACTCCTGTAGATTCTTTAGTTTTACCTCCTAAAGTAACTACTTTTAAAGTTTGAGAATTATAATCCTCAGCTGTTATTTCTAAATTAAAAGGTTTTACTTTTTTAGATTTACTATTTGGTTTTTTTAATAAGGCATTACCTTCTATTACAAATTCACCCGTAGGTTCTGAATCAGCAAATGAATAATTATTGATATCAGCTATAGTTGCTCCTCCTATAGGTTGGAAATTTTCACTATCTACAATTTTTCCTGTTATTTTATAAGGAATTGTAGTAGTTGATTTATTTTCTAATTTAGTAACTGATGAAGATGCTGATGGGGAAGATTCTAATGAAGATCCTGATGGGGGAGTTTGTACTTGAGGGTTAGAATCATCTAAAGATCCATAAGGGGGAACAGTATCTAAATCTAAAGTTGTACCTTTAAATCTTTTATCTTCTGTAGTTTGCTTTACAAAAGAATATACTAATTGAACCATATTTATTAAATCATCTCCTTCAAATGAAGTTTGGTTACTATCTAAACCATTTTCAGTCCAAGGAGAAATAGATCTTACTCCAGAACTAAATATATCATCAGATGATATTAGTTGTTTTACTTCATCAAATGAAAGAAGTTTGTCTTTTTCTTCTTTACTTAATATAGTTTTTCCATTTTTATCTGTGTTTAATTTTGGGTAATTAGGACCATCATAAGAATCAAGTAAATAGTCTGGTACATTTAAAGGGGGTGGAAGATTTTCAAATCTATCATTTAAATCGTTTATAATCCTTTCTTCAGTATAGCTACTAGCAAAACCATATTCAGGACGATATAAAGGATAACGAGCAGTTTCATATTCAGAAGTTCCCTCTTCTATATAATCAGGATTATAATATTTAACTGTTGCGGTTACGTCCCATTCTAAATTAAAATATCGAATATCATATTCATATATATATCTAAAAGCCATTATATAGTTTTACTAGTTTTAGATTTAAATTGAGACACTTTAGATTTAAACATTTTAGCTCTTGCTAATAATTCAGAGGCTGGGGTGCTTTCTACACCATTAGGAATTGGAATACCTATAGGCCACCATAAACTACCTTGTAAAGCTATACAAAGATATTCTATTCCAGTTATAAAATGATTTAAATTTTCTAAAAATGTATCTCCTAATATTAAAGATTCTTTAGCATCTTTATTCCCTAACTTAATACTAGTTCCTACATCAATAACAAAATTGGATTTAGTATCAAAATTAAAACCTTTAGGAGCATTAAATGAAATAGTTCTTTGAGAATTTAATAAAATGTGATCTTCATTACTATTAAATACTAAACGTCCTGAGTTTATTATAACTTGATTTTTATTATAATCTTTAACTGGGGTTGGAACTTCATTATCATTTTGAGTATATGAATTGTATATTTCATTTTTAGTATTAAGAGGAATAATTTGATTAGATGTTAAATATACAGATGATAAATCTTTATTAATGTTTTCTATAATAGGTACCCATCCTTCTTTAGAAGCGTCTATAGGTTGCCCATTTCTTAAAATAGTAATAGGTTCACCATTTTCACCTTCACTAGACCAATTATTTAATTCATTATCACTATCAGCTCTAGTTGTACTTCCAAATCTAAGACTATTTCCCCATCTACCTTGGTATATGTTATCTCCTGTAAAAGGTTGGAGTGGGTGGATATTAGATCTTTCTATAAAGGTATTTTGAGTTGGATTTGAAGGGCTATTAAAATCTATCTCTGTTGAATTATCATTAACTCTTCTTATTTCACCCCCGGGAATAGAAGTTTTTTTATAATCTTCAATTTGTTTTTCATCATTAATTCCATCAAATAAATCAGGGTACCCATTATGGTGAGGTGCATTCCATAAATTAATAGAATTTATATAATAATAAGAAGTTTCAGAGGAATTAATTCCTATACTTGTATCTGAAAGTTGGAAAATTAAAACAAGTTCATTTATAAGAGGATAAGATGAAATTTGGGGAAAAAATGGTTTTGCTTCGTTGGATCCTACAGATTGGAAATCTACTTTTGAAAAAAAAATAGTACCAATAGCATTTAATCCTCCATATTTTTCAATTTTAGGATAATCTTTATTTAAAATAATATCAGTTACTCTACCAACCTGGATATTATTTTTGGTTTCAGATATTAAAGAAGATAATTGGTTTATTCCACTAGTTCTAACACTATTAGAACCTTTATTATTTGCTAATAATCCTTTTTCGTTATTCATTAGTCTTCTTTTTTAGGTGGTAATGTTAAATTTTGTATTTCGTTTAGTAGTTGTTCTTTTTCTGCCTCAGATATACCAAATCCATTATCTTCATTTCCTTCATTTGCAAATATACGTTGAAAAATAGTAGCTACTTTTATAAGTGCCTCATCATTTTTAATGCCTAATTCCATGTATTCTTTAATAAGTGGCACAATCATTGTAGCATCACCTATATCACTGATTAGTGGTTTTAATTCGTTGATTAATGCACTAATTTGTGTTTCTTTCTTTTTTTGGTTGTCGTAAATTTCTTTAAGTAAATCCGAGTATGATTTTTTACCGAATATATTTTTGTCTAAGTGGCTCATAGTTATACGTTTGGTTCATGTATAAATATGATTATTTAAGACCTTTCAAAATCTATATATCCAGTTTCTAGATAAAAAATATAACTTTCTTTAAATAGTCCATATAATTTAGTAGCTATTTTAGTAATTTTTGGAGTTTTAACTTCTAAACCATGACTAGCCATTATTTCTCTAATATAGATGTATAATGCTTTTTTATTAAATATTTCTAAGTTTTCTCTTTTACGAAATAATTCTAATATAGCATCTGCTACTTTAGCATCATTACCTTTAGGAAAAAATTTATCAAATCTATCTTCTACATATTTTACATATGAGTCTATAAAAATAGATAATCTATCTTTTTCTTTTTCTTCACCCATATTGTAAGAATAATTATCATCTTTAAATAACTCATCTACAGGTGCTGTTTGAACTCGTTTTTTATAATTTTTAGTATTATATACTATTAACCAATTTTTTGTTATAGTGCCAAAATATGAATATGCTTTTGCTCCATTATCTGGATTGAATAAGTGTAATTTTGAGAGTAAAAATGTTATTACCTCATGTTGTAAATGCTCTATTTGATCTACTTCTGTATAGTAAAATTTAAATGTATGTATTATGTTTTCTGTTAATTTAAAAAAAGCATAATGTATCTCATCTCTATATATGTTACTTCTTATCTCTGAATTTGGTTCGTTATTATATCTAACGATAGCATTTTCGGTATCCTTGGTAAAGTAGTTTTTACTCTTGGGTCTTCTTTTTCTAGCCACGGTAATCATTTTATTTCTTTTAACTTGAAATCATTCAAGATATCTTGAATCTTTTGGATGGAATCAAAAAATTGTCCAACCTCATCATCAGATTTAAATGTACCGGCTCGATCTATTTCTTTAAGTTTTTTATCAGATGTTTCTATTACTTTAGATAAAGTATCTAAATAATTAAGGTATTCTGCTAATATGTCTTCTTGTTTTTCGTTTTTACGTAATAAATTAAAAGTAGTAAATCCTAAGATTACTACTAATACTGATAAAACTGAGATAGAAATTATTTCAATCATAAACTATTTAACATATTTTTTAACCCTTCACTCTTCATTGAGCCAAGTGCTTTTGTTTTTACATCCAATTTTTTAGCCTTAGGTTTATCTAAAACTTCTTCATT
>CAACVC010000058.1_pt1 | contig 24045 bp, 30 predicted proteins | sample 2381761 | NCBI WGS metagenome assembly CAACVC01 (sample SAMEA5211966, study PRJEB30684) | marine metagenome | biome: Marine; feature: Epipelagic; material: Water | collected 2015-10-15 | depth 45 m
GTTGTGAGATACCAATTGTAATTGCGCCAAATAAAATGTATAATAACGTATTATATATGGGGTATTTAGATATTGTCACATATAATGAAAGAACAGATACATTTAAAATAATCGACATAAAAACCAGTACTAAGGGTTGGAATAGTTACGCTAAAAAAGATGAAAATAAGCACTTTCAGTTAATATTATACAAAAAGTTTTTTTCTGAACAATATGGAATACCCTTAGATAAAATTGAAATTGAATTTTTAATTGTAAAAAGAAAAGTATTAGATTGGAATGATGAAAAAATTATGTCACCACATCAGGCATATAGAGTACAACAATTTTCACCTCCAAGTGGTAAAATAAAAATAAATAGGGCTAAAAATGCTGTTAATGATTTTATAACAGAATGTTTTAGTTCAAGTGGAAATATTAAAGAAAAAGATTATCCAAAATCACCCTCTAAATGGAACTGTACATTTTGTCCTTATGGAGAAGATAAAGAATTATGTGGGGCAGGAGCGCATTTTGAATAATACTTATATATGTATAATAAATGTTTTAAATAATAAAGACTATGATAAATAAAAAACCGATGACACTAACAAGTGTCAAAGTCAAAAGTGATTTATTCGAGAATTTTAAAATTGAATGTGTAAAGCGTAAGTTTTCTTTTCAAAAACTTGCCGATCGTAGCCTATTTTTGTATCTTACAGATGAAGGCTTTCGTAAACAAATTACTAATCAAATAAATCTCGAAATAAAGGACGATGAATAAAGATTTTAAATATATCCCTAAGGATAAAAGAAAAAAAATACTTCTAATATGTGATGATATTAGAGTACATTCCGGAGTAGCTACTGTAGCTAAAGAAATTATTTTACAAACTTGCCAACATTTTAATTGGGTTAATATAGCAGGATCAATAAAACATCCTGAAGCTGGTAAAAGGTTAGATATATCAGCGGATACTACGAATATGAGTGGTGTTAAAGATCCTTCTGTTATGTTATATCCAGTAGATGGATATGGTGAAAGTAGAGTTATTAGAGAAATAATTAATATAGAAAGACCTGATGCATTAATGTTAATTACAGATCCAAGATATTTTATGCATGTTTGGAATATGGAACAGGAAATAAGAAAATCAATTCCAATTGCATACCTAAATATTTGGGACGACTACCCAGCACCACAATATAATCAACCTTATTATGAAGCTTGTGATTTATTAATGGGGATATCAAAACAAACAGTTAATATTAATAAAATAGTATTAAAAAATGTTAATAAACCAAGAATATTTAAATATGTTCCTCATGGTTTAAATAGTGACATTTATAAACCTATAGAAAAAGACAACTCAGAATTTGTAAAATGGAAAAAAGATACTTTTGGAAATAAAGAATATGATTTTGTTTTATTTTTCAACTCCAGAAATATTAGAAGAAAACAAATTCCAGATACAATGTTAGCGTTTAGAGCATTTTTAGATAGTCTACCTAAGGAAAAGGCTGATAAATGTTTATTATTAATGAAAACAGAATTAGTAACGGATGCAGGAACACATTTGGGTAAAGTAAAAGAATATTTCTTTTCTCAAGACTATCCAGATAATGTTAAAATTATTGATAGTAGATTAGAAACAAATCAATTAAATTATTTATATAATATGGCAGATTGTCAAATTCTAATAACATCAAATGAAGGATGGGGATTAACATTGACAGAAGCTATATTAGCAGGAACACCTATTATAGCAAATGTAACTGGTGGAATGCAAGATCAAATGAGGTTTGTTGATAGTAAAGGAAAATGGTTTGAACCTGACGAAAATGTACCTTCTAACCATAGAGGAACTTATAAAGAACATGGTGAATGGGCATTCCCAGTTTACCCAACTTCTAGATCAATTCAGGGTTCACCTCCAACTCCTTACATTTATGATGATAGATGTGCTTGGGAGGATGTAACAGACAGAATTAAAGAAGTATATAATTTATCTCCCGAAGAAAGAAAAAAAAGAGGATTAGCTGGTAGAAAATGGGCTATGAGTGATGAAGCTGGATTTACAGGTGAGAGACAAGGGAAAAGAGTTATAGAAGCATTTGATGAATTATTTAAAACTTGGAAGCCAAGAGAAAAATATGAAATTATCAATGCAAATAAATATAAAGGAAAAACATTAAATCATAAAATTATATATTAATGAATAAACCAAGATTTGTAATATCATGTCCTTTTGACACTTATTCGGGATATGGAGCAAGGTCAAGAGATTTTGTTAAAGCAGTAATTGAACTAGATAAATATAAAGTTGAACTTTTATCTCAAAAATGGGGAGAAACATCTTGGGGATTTTGTAAAGATCATCCTGAATGGAATTTTTTATATAAATACTTAGCCCAAAGAAATTGGCAAGAATCTAAACCCGATTTATGGATGCAAGTAACAATTCCTAATGAATTTCAACCTGTTGGGAAATATAACATAGGATTAACAGCTGGAATTGAATCTACAGCATGTAAACCAGAATGGATTGAAGGATTAAACAGAATGGATTTAAATTTAGTATCTTCTAATTTTGCTAAAGATACTTTCGAAAGAATGTCATTTGAGAAAAAAGATAAAAGAACAGGGCAAGTAGTAGGAAATGTAAAATTAAACAAACCAATACAAGTTTTATTTGAAGGGATTAATTTAGATCTTTATAAATCTTTATCTCCAAAAGAGTTGAAAACTATTAATCTAAAAGATATACCGGAACAATTTTGTTTTCTATCTGTAGGCCACTGGATGCAAGGAGCATTAGGTCATGATAGAAAAAATATAGGAATAACTATAAAAACTTTTTATGAAGCATTTAAAAATAAAAGAGTAAAACCCGCACTAATTTTAAAATGTTCTGTAGGTGTTTCTTCTTATATAAGTAGAGATGAAATTTTAGATAGAATTAAATCAATAAAAGAATTAGTAGGAGGAAGTAATTTACCTAACATATATTTACTTAGTGGAGAATTTAGTGATGAAGAAATGAATGAACTATATAATCATCCTAAAGTAAAATCCTTAATATCATTTACAAAAGGAGAAGGATTTGGAAGGCCATTACTAGAATTTTCACTAACAGGAAAACCTATTATTGCTTCGAATTGGAGTGGACATACTGATTTTTTAAATCCCCAGTATGTATCTCTATTACCTGGAAATTTAGAAAAAGTTCACCCTAGTGCAGCTAACAATTGGTTAATAGAAGAATCAGAATGGTTCCAAGTAAGTTATCAACATGCTATGTCTCAAATGAAAAATGTTTATAAAAAATATAAACAATTTCATCAAGCAGCAAAAAAACAAAAATATCATGCTAAGAATAATTTTAGCTATGATAAAATGAAAGAAATGTTGTCTGATATTTTAGAAAATAATGTACCTGAAATGTCTCAACAAGTTAAACTTAATTTATCTCAATTAACTAAAGTAGATTAATATGAATCATGATACTATAATACATTGCCCAAAATCAGGAGGGGATTTATGTTATAAAACAGAAATAAACGATAAAATTACAAATTATTTGAGTTTATCTTGTGGGTTTTGGACTAATTCATTAATGACTTTAGATAGTGATTTTTATAATGAACAAATATCTACTCTCCCAGAATTATATAAAGATTTAGCTTGGGAAGACCCAAAAACTAGTTATATTTGGATACCTAATACTATCAATATAGAAGATAAAGGAATGATATTTGCAAATGGTGCTAATGCTATGGATTGGAAGTGGGCGGCTGTTAAAGCTATAGAATTAGAAGATGAGGACGAAGCTAAAGTAGAAGGACAAAAATACAAAATGGACATGGAAAACATGGAACAATTTAAAGAACGTGATTATATAGATGCTTTATCTTATATAGGACTACTACCAGAATAATATGAAAATACTAGTTACGGGAGGAGCAGGATTTATAGGAACTAATTTAATTAAAAAATTAGTAAATGAAAACCATGAGGTTTATTCTTTGGATAATTATGTTGTTGGAACCCATAGTAATCATGTTGATGGTTGTGAATATATGACTGGTGATGTTAATGATATAATAGAATTAAGAGACCAAAGATTTGAATTAATTTATCATTTAGCGGCACTAGCTAGAATACAAGAATCATTTAATAACCCAGATGAAACCATTAGGGTTAATGCTATAGGTACTGAAAAAGTATGTGAATTAGCAAGATTAACAGGTGCTAAACTTGTTTATGCAGGTTCTTCTTCCAGATGGTGTGATCCTCATACTTCTCCTTATGCTACAAGTAAGTTTTTAGGAGAGGAAATTATTAAAATGTATCGTAGAACTTATGGTTTAGATCTTGAAATAGCTAGATTTTATAACGTTTATGGTCCTCATGAAATAGTAGATGGTGATTGGGCTGCAGTAATTGGAATCTGGAGAAACCAAATTTATAATGGTGAACCAATAACTATAGTTGGTGATGGTGAACAGAGAAGAGATTTTACTCATGTAGATGATATAGTAGATGGTTTATGGAGAATAGGAATGAAAGAATTAAAACATGAAGACGCTTGGGAATTAGGGACTGGTATTAATTACTCAATTAATGATGTTTATCAAATGTTTAGAGAACGATTTGGAGCAGATTTTATTACATTACCTGACCAACCAGGAAATTATAGACAAACTTTAAGGGAAAATGATGATAGTTTAGATAAGTTAGGATGGAAACCTAGTGATAAATTAAAAGACTATATTTTTAGTTTAGATAAAGATTAATATGAAAATAAGTTATGCAATTACAGTTTGTAATGAATTTGTAGAAATTCAAAAATTAGTTTTATTTCTTCTTGACCATAAAAGAGATGAGGATGAAATAATTATTTTATACGATTCTAAAAATGGCGATAAAGGTGTTGAAGAATTTTTAAGATCACATTCTGTTAATAATCAATTTATGTGGTATTCTGGGGATTTTAATAATCACTTTGCTGATTGGAAAAATTTACTTAATTCTTATTGTAATGGTGATTATATATTTCAGATTGATGCTGATGAAGTTCCAAACAGGTTATTAATAAAAAATTTACCTCGAATAGTAGAATCTAATCCTAATAATGAAGTTTATTTAGTACCTAGGGTTAATACTGTTACAAAATTAACAGATGAACATATACAAAAGTGGGGATGGAGAGTAGATAAAAAAGGTTGGGTTAATTGGCCTGATTATCAATGGCGTATTTGGAAAAATAAACCCGAAATTAAATGGAAAAATAAAGTACATGAAGTATTAGAAGGACATAAAACCCACGCTTTACTTCCAGCACTAGAAGATTTTGCTATTTATCATCCAAAAGATATAAAAAGACAAGAAAAACAAAATTCTTATTATAATACATTATAATGAATGTAGCACTAAAAATAGATACCCCAGCACTAGGTGATACTCTAGCAGCTATTCCTACACTTAGGAAATTATGCGAAGCATATGAATCACCATTAACTATTTTTACCTCAAAACCATTTTTATTTGAAAATCATCCATTAGTAAAAGAAGCATTACCTTTAGATGCATCTACTGATGGTTATAAGGTTTATACTACATTTAGTCCAATAGTAGGTAAAAATTATAATATAGATGGTCAAAAAACAGAATTTAGATATTCAAATCATGATTTTAGGCAATTTCATGCTACATCATTAGGATTCTCTTTATCCCCAGATGAAATGGAAATTGACATTTATATTGAAAAACCTAGACCATTAAATTTAGGAAAATATGTAATGATTCATCCTACACATACTTGGGCAACTAGAACTTGGGATCAAAAACAATGGCAGGGTTTAATTGATTTATTAAATGATGCAGGAATACCTGTAGTAGCAATTGGTAGAGATTCTAGTGAAGTAGGATTTTATAACACACAAAAACCAGTAATGGATATTAACATTAAATTAGGTAAAAGTTTACTTAATGATCCTACTAATGATCCTGCTGAATTAAGGTGGATGATGAAAAATGAAGCATTGATGGTAGTTACTATGGATTCTGGTATTTTACATTTGGCTGGGACAACAGATGTTCGTATATTACAGTTAGGGAGTTCAATTCACCCTAAATTAAGAGCACCATGGAGAAATGGATCCCAATCATATAATTATGAATATGTATTAGGTTCATGTGCTGAATTTTGTTCTAGTAATATGAAATATAATATTAAAGAATGGGGAGATATTATGGGTGTACCCCCTCAAGTTAAGTGTTTAGCTAATAAACCAACATTTGAATGTCATCCTAATTATAAAAAAGTATATAATAAAATAATAGAAGTAATATGAAAAAAGTATGGTATGCTCCTAATAGGTTAGAAGCTTATGGAGAAAAAGAAATAAAAGCAGTTGAAGAAAGTCTTAGGGCAGGTTGGTTAGCAGGATTTGGTCCTAGAACTATAGAGTTTGAAGAAAAAATAGCTAAAGAATTTGGTAAAAAATTTGGTGTATTTGTAAATTCAGGATCATCAGCTTGTTTATTAGCAATAGCTGCATTAGATTTACCGAAAGGAAGTAAAATTATTACTCCTGCACTTACATTTTCAACTACTTTAGCTCCTATTATTCAATTAGGTTTTATACCTATTTTTATAGATTCAGATTTAACTTCTTATGTTCCAACTGTAGAAGATATTTTAGATGCTATAACAGAAGATACTAAAGCCATTATGGTACCTAATTTAATTGGTAATAAACCAGATTGGTCATTACTTAGAGCAGGTTTAGAAATAATGGGTAGACAAGATATTTACATTATTGAGGACTCAGCTGATACAGTTACATATACTAAAGATTCAGATGTTTCAACTACAAGTTTTTATGCATCACACGTTATAACTGCTGGAGGAATGGGTGGAATGGTAATGTTCAATGATAAAAAACATGTTAAAAAGGCTTTACAATATAGAGATTGGGGTAGAATTGGAGATAATAGTGAAAATATGGATGAACGATTTGCTCATGATGTTGATGGTTTGCCTTATGATTATAAATTTTTATATGGTGTATTAGGTTATAATATGAAATGTAGTGAAATGAGTGCTGCTTTTGGTTTAGTACAATTAGAAAGATTTCAAACATTTAAACAAAAAAGAAGGGATAATGTTGAAAGATATTTGGAAAATTTAAAGGATGTAAAAGAGATATTACTACCAGATGATAGTATAAAACCTAATTGGTTAGCTATTCCTTTACAAACTGAACGTAGATTAGAATTACTTAATTATTTAGAGGATAATAATATACAAACAAGAGTTACATTTGCAGGTAATGTTACTAGACATCCTATTTATAGAGAATATTTACAAGATTTTAAAAATGCTGATAAAGTAATGAAAGATGGATTTCTATTAGGAGCACATCATGGTATGGATTTAGATGACGTAGATTATGTTTGTGACAAAATTAAAGAATTTTTTAAATATGAGTAAAATTTTAGTTACTGGTGGTTCAGGTTTAGTAGGTAAACATTTACAAAAAATATTACCTAATGCCTTTTATTTAAGTAGTAAAGATTGTGACTTAACTAATATTACACAAGTTAAATGGTTAATATCATCATACCAACCAGATATTGTTGTACATTTAGCTGCTCGTGTTGGTGGTATTCAAGATAATATCAAATATCCTGCAGATTATTTTGATGATAATATTTTAATTAATACTAATATTGTTAAAGTATGTAAGGATCATGATGTTAAAAGATTTATAGGTATTTTAAGTACTTGTATTTATCCTAGTGTTGTTGAAAATTATCCAATGACTGAAGAAGATTTATTTATAGGCCCACCACCACCATCTAATTTTAGTTATGGGTATGCTAAGCGTTGTTTAGCAGTTCAAATAGATGCTTATAATAAACAATTTGGTACTAAATATAATTACTTAATTCCATGTAATTTATATGGTGATTATGATAATTTGCATAATGATAGCAAAATGCACTTTATTACAGCTTTATTAAATAAAATTAAAAATGCTAAAGATAATAAACTAAATTTATTAGGTACAGGAAAACCATTAAGACAATTTATGTATGCAAGTGATTTAGCAGATATAATTAAATTAGTTATTAGTAATGATATTACTGAAAATTTTAATGTAGCACCTGATTTTAATTATTCTATAAATGAAATGGCTAAAATTGCTTTAGAGGTTACAGAAAAAGATTATGAAATTATTTATGATAGACCAGATTTAGATGGTCAATTTAGAAAAGATGTTAGTAATAAAAGGTTATTAGAAATATTTCCTCATTTTAAATTTACAGGTTTAAAAGAAGGATTAAAACAAGTTTATGATAAAATTAGTTAGTGATACAATTGATAAAAATGATATAAAAGCTTTAGTAGAATGGTTATCCCAAGATGAAATACCAAGATTAACTAAAGGTCCTTTAACATTAAAATTAGAACAAAAATGGGCTGATAAAATAGGAACAAAATATTCCATATTTGTAAATTCGGGATCATCTTCAATACTATTAACCCTAGCATCCCTAAAATATCATAGCAAATTAAGAAATGATAAAATTATAGTCCCAGGATTAAGTTGGTCAACAGATGTGAGTTCACCTATGTTATTAGGATATGAAACTTATATGTGTGATTGTAATTTAGAAGATTTATCTTGTGATTTAAAACACTTAGAACAATTATTTCAAGAACATGATCCCTCAACTTTTATATTAGTATCACCACTTGGATTAGTTCCAAATATGGAAGAAATAGTTTTATTGTGTGAACAATATAATGTAATACTACTTGAAGATGTTTGTGAAAGTATGGGATCTAAAAATCAAAATAAATATTTAGGTAGTTTTGGTTTAGCTTCATTTTATTCAATGTATTTTGGTCATCATTTATCTACTATAGAAGGAGGTTTTATAAATACAGATGATGAAGAGTTATACCATTTACTTTTAATGATGAGAAGCCATGGTTGGGATAGAGATTTACCTAAAGATGCTCAAACTAAATTAAGAAAAGAATTTAATAGTAGTGATTTTGATTCATTATATAATTTCTATGTACCTGGATTAAATGTTAGATCAACTGATTTACAAGCTTTTATTGGTTTAAGAGCCATTGATAAATTAGATGAATATTCTTATAAACGCAGAGTTAATTTTCACCATTATAGACGTAAAATAAAAAATAATATTTTAAAATTAAAGGAAAATAAAAATGATTTTGTTTCTAGTTTTGCTATTCCTATTTTAAATACAAATAGAAATAAAATAGCTCAAGAATTACAAGATAATAATATAGAAGTTAGACCTTTAATAGCAGGTAATATGGCTACTAAACCTATGTGGTATAATGAAAATGATATACCATCATTACCTAATTGTGAGTTAGTAAATGAATTTGGTTTTTATATACCTAATCATCAGGATTTAACTAAAAATGATATTGATAAAATAACAAATATAATAAATAAGTATGAGTAAAACAGCTTTAATCACTGGTATAAATGGTCAGGATGGTTCTTATTTAGCTGAATTTTTAGATAAGAAGGGTTATGAAGTTTGGGGTACAGTAAAAAGAAATTCTGTAGCAGAAAACCAAACGGCTAGAATACCAGATGAATTATTTTCTAAGTTAAAATTAGAATATGCTGATTTAAACGACTTATCTTCACTTATTAGGGTAATACAATTATGCCAACCAGATGAAATTTATAACTTGGCAGCTCAGTCCCATGTTAGAATTAGTTTTGATCAACCAATTTATACAGCACAAACTACAGGAATTGGTACTCTTAAATTATTAGAAGCAGTAAAGTTAACAAAACCTGATGCTAAAATATACCAAGCTTCATCATCTGAAATGTTTGGTAATTCTATAGATAACGATGGATACCAAAGAGAAACTACACCTTTACATCCTGTATCGCCTTATGGTTGTGCCAAAGTATTCTCATATAATATATGCAGAAATTACAGGAATTCTTATAATATGTTTATATGTAATGGTATTTTATTTAATCATGAATCTCCAAGACGAGGTACTAATTTTGTGACTAATAAAGTAGTTAAAGCTGCAGTACAAATTAAATATGGTTTAAAAAATGAATTAGCATTAGGAAATTTAGAAGCAACTAGAGATTGGGGTCATGCAGAAGATTTTGTTGAAGCTATGTGGTTAATATTACAACAAGATAAACCTAATGATTATGTTTGTGCTACTGGAGTATCACATAGTGTTAAAGATTTATGTAAATATGTTTTTAGTAAATTAGATTTAGATTATAAAGATTATGTTAAAGTAGATCCCAAATATTATAGAGCAGAAGAATTACATGACTTAAAAGGTGATTCAACTTTACTAAGAGGTTTAGGTTGGAAACCCAAACATAATTTTGTATCTTTAATGGATGATATGATTAAATACTGGTTAAAAGAATTAAAATGAGTTATATAACATTTTCAAACTTAGGCGAATCAGGTGGAATGGGGTCTCAACTTCAATCCTATGCTAGTTTGACTGCTGTTGCTAAAGCAAATAATAAACAAATAGTATTTTCTGAATCTATGATTAAACGTGGATTTGGAATAAAAGTATTTGAACTTTTAAATATTCCCGCACTTATAAAACCTGATGAATTTTTTAATAATTTTAAGTTAAAAAATATTAATTTCCATACTACTACCTATGATGAAACTTTATTTAATTTGGATTCATCAAATTATGATTTAAATGGTAGATTTGATTTGTACACTTACTGGTATAATGATATTAAAAATGAAATTGAAAGTTGGGAATATAATAATGAAATACAAAGTATAGCACAACAAGAATTTAATATAATTCAATCTAAATTAGGAAAAAAACCAACTGTTAGTATTCATATGAGAAGAGGTGATTATTTATTACCCCAACATTCATTTTGTGAACTTAAACAAGAATATTTCCTAAAAGCAATAACATCTCATTTTATGCCTGCTAATGATTTTAATTTTTTAATATTCTCAAATGACATTGAATATTCAAAATCAGTACTAGATGGAGATAATGTTTGGTTTGTAGAACCTAAAGGAGTTGATGAACAAAGTTTTACAGCATCTGAAAAAGAAGATCTGGCATTATTAAGTTTATGTGACAATCACATTATATCTAATAGTTCTTATTCTTGGTGGGGTGCATTTTTAAGTAAAAACAAAAATAAAAAGATAATATGTCCTACTAATTACGTAGAACCTTCACATCCATCATCTTGGATTAATGGTAAGTATTATCCTTCTAATTGGATAAATATAGATAATTAATATGAATAAAGTAGTTTATGTAACAGGTTGTTTAGGGTTTATAGGATCTTATGTAACAAGAGAATGTTTAAAAAAGGGATGGCATGTAAGAGGAATAGATGTAATGACTTATGCTTCAAACCCAAATTTATTAGATGAATTTTTAGATTATCCTAATTTTATCTTTGAAGAAACTGATATAAATGATATAGAATTTCTATATGAGTGTGACTACATTATTAACACAGCAGCTGAAACCCATGTAGGTAATTCTATAGTTAAAAGTGAAAATTTTGTTCATTCAAATATTAATGGAGTACATAATTTATTAGAATTAATTAGAAATTATAGAGCAGAAACAGATAAATTACCTGTATTATTACATTTTTCAACTGATGAAGTTTATGGCGACATAACAGAGGGAGAACATATTGAAACGGATATTTTAAAACCCTCAAATCCTTATTCAGCAACAAAAGCTGCTGCTGATCAATTAATTACTGCTTGGGGTAGAACATATAATATACCTTATGTTATATTAAGACCAACAAATAATTATGGAGTAGGCCAATACACAGAAAAATTAATTCCAAAATCAGTTAAATATTTAGGTTTAGGTAAAAAAATCCCATTACATAACAATGGTGATCCTATTCGCAATTGGTTACACGCTCAGGATACTGCTAATGCTGTATTAACCATTATTGAAAATAAAGTTAAAAATGAAATATATAATATTTGTGGAGGATTTGAACAAAGTAATTGGGATACTGTAAGTAAATTAATTACATTGTATCACCCAGAAGACGAAGTTATAACTGAAACATTCCCTCATTATGATCAAAATCAAATAAACCAATATTTAGATTTTTCATATTCAAGACAAGGGCAAGACGTTAGATATGCTTTAAATGATGATAAATTAAGAAATTTAGGATGGGAACCTAAAATGGATTTTGATAAAGAATTACCTAAAATTATAGAATATTATAAAGAAAATTTTATATGGTAAAAGTAAGTGATTTAGTAGCTGAGTTTTTAAAAGAACAAAAGATTAAAACTGTATTTGGTATTATAGGTTCTGCAAATTCTCATATATTTGATTCTATTAATAAATTAGGATACACTAAAATTATTAATACACATCATGAACAAGCTGCAGTTATGGCTGTTGGAGCCCACTTTAGAGCATCTGGAAAAATGTCCGCTGCAATAGTAACAGCAGGAGCAGGAGCATCTAATGCAGTAACAGGTGTAGTGAGTAATTGGGCTGATTCAATACCTGGTATTATAATTTCGGGTAATGAATCTTCTTATCACATTGAAGAACATTCTAAATTAAGAATGTACGGTACTCAGGGATTCAATATAACTAAAATGGTCTCTGATGTTACTAAATATTCTCATTGTTTAATGGATGAAAATAATATTCAAGATGAGTTAGAAAAATGTACTAAAATTTCATTAGATGATAGAAAAGGACCTACTTGGTTAGATATTCCATTTAATATTCAATCTAAAATGGTAAATAAAAGAGATTGGGATACAAAAGTAAACCCTCCAGCTAATTTTATAGATTATTCTAAATTTTTAGTTAATGCTATTAATTCATCAAAACGCCCACTAGTTTTAGGTGGAAATGGAATTAGATTATCAGATTCAAAAGATAAGTTTAATAAATTTATCAATACAACTAATCTCCCAACAACTTTAACTTGGTCTGGGATTGATTTAATGGATAGTAGTAATATTAATTTTTTCGGAAGATTTGGTTTATATGGTCAAAGAGGAGCTAATTATATAGTTCAAAATTGTGATTTATTAATTGTATTAGGAAGTAGATTAGCTTTACCTCAAACAGGTTATGACTGGAATGAATTTGTACGTAATGGTAAAATAATATGTGTTGATATTGATGAGTTACAAGCCCCAAAAGAACATATTGATTTACATATAAGAGAAAATGTTAGTATTATTTTAGATCAATTATTAGATAATATTAAAGATATTAATCCTATAAATAAAACTTGGTTAGGTTATTGTAATAGTAAAAAACAAAGATATCCTTGGATAGATAAAGAACATAATCATAAAGATAATTATATTAATTCATATCAATTTATGGATAAATTATCTAATCATTTAAAAGATGACCACATTGTAGTTACTGATATGGGAACTGCATTATTAAGTGGACATCAAGCAATTAAACTTAGATCAAACCAAAAAATGTTTACTTCTTTAGGTTTAGGTGAAATGGGTTATGGAATAGCAGGAGCAGTTGGAGCTGCAGCAGCTTGTCCTAATAAAGATATATTATGTCTTAACTGTGATGGTGGTATAATGATGAATTTACAAGAATTACATACTGTTATAGAAAATGGGTTAAACGTTAAAGTCGTTATATTTAACAATGATGGTTATTTGATGATAAAACATACACAAAAAATGTTATTTAACGGTAAATATGTTAGTGTAGATAAAAATACGGGTATTGGTTTACCTAATTTTAGTAAATTATTCCCAGCTTTAGGTTATGAATATTTTAAATTAGAAGAGTGGAATAATACGGATACTAAATTATCTAAATTTTTAAACCATAATGGACCAGCTATATTAGAAGTATTTATGGATCCAAATCAGGGATTTTTACCTAAAGTAAAAGGTGTACCAATGGAAGATGGGAATATATTAGCACCACCAATAGAAGAAATGTCTCCTTTAGTATCATTTGAAGAATTAAATAATGAAATGATAGTAGATATAAGTAAAAAATCAAAACAAATTAAAAGATGATAAAAGCAGGAATAATTGGAACTGGTAATATCGGAACCGATTTACTATTAAAGTTAAGAAAAACAGATTTTGTTGTACCTGTAATATTTGCAGGTAGAAGAATGGAATCTAATGGTATTAAATTAGCTCAAGAATTAAACATTGCTGTAACTGATAAAGGTATTCAATACTTTATTGATAACCCTAAATGTTGTGATGTAGTATATGATTGTACTAGTGCTAAAGATGCTAAGGAACACGCTAAAATATTTTCAGAACAAGGAATAAAAGTAATAGATTTAACACCTGCTAAAGTAGGAGATTTATGTGTTCCTAATATCAATCCAAAAATTATACAAGATAATGGAAATGTTAATATGATTACTTGTGGTGGTCAAGCATCAACCCCATTATTAAATGTAATATCTAAACATTGTTCCGATTTAGATTATATTGAAGTAGTATCTCAAATTGCTTCTGATAGTGCTGGTATGGCAACTAGAATTAATATTGATAATTATATTAATACAACGGAAAAAGCAATAAAAGAATTTACTAATTGTAAAGAATGTAAAGTAATATTAAATTTAAATCCTGCTGAACCACAAGTTGATATGCAAACTACTATGTTTGTAAAAGCAGGTAATATTAAGTTTTCATCTTTAGTTAAAGAAATTTATGAAACTATAAAAAAACTTCAAACTTATATTCCTTATTATGAATTAGTAATGCCACCTGTTATTAATGATGATATTTTAGTATTAAGTATTAAAGTAAAAGGATCAGGTGATTATTTACCTGAATATGCAGGTAATTTAGATATAATTAATTGTGCAGCAATTGAAATAACAAAACATTTAAAAGATGAATAATATTATTATAACAGATTCTTCTCTTAGAGATGGAAATCATAGTGTAAAACATACTATTAGCTTAAAAAGCATTAAAGAATATTGTAAATTTGCAAATAAAGTAAATATACCAATTGTTGAAGTTGGACATGGAAATGGACTAGGAGCTTCATCTCTATTAATTGGTAAAGCAACTCATACAGATAAAGAAATAATAGAAACGGCTAAAAAACAACTGACTAATAGTAAATTAGGAGTTCATGTTATACCTGGTATTGCTACTGTAGGTAAAGATATACAACCAGCAATTGATATGGGAGTAAACGTAGTTAGAATTGCTACCCATTGTACTGAAGCAACTTTAAGTAAATCCCACTTAGAATATTTACAAAATAAAGATGTAACTGCTCTAGGGGTATTGATGATGACAGCTTTAACTGATACTAAAACATTAGTTGAAAATGCTAAAATTATGGAACAATATGGTGCCGAAGCTGTTATAATAATGGACTCAACAGGTACTTATTTACCATCAGATGTAGAAGAAAGAATTAAAGCTTTAACTGAGAATCTTAGTATTGATGTAGGTTTTCATGCTCATAATAATTTAGGATGTGCTGTATCTAATTCATTAATAGCAGCTCAAAATGGGGCTAAGTATATAGATGCTTGTATTAGAGGATTTGGTGCTGGAGCAGGTAATGCTCCTTTAGAAGTATTACTACCAGTACTAGAAAAATCTAATTTTAATATGAATATAGATTTTAAACAAGTTATAATCGAAGCAGATAAAGTAATGGATTATTTAGTACCTAAAATCCCAACAACTAACCCAGTGAATGTGCTAACAGGATTAAATAAATTATTTTCTGGTTTTGAAAGACCCATTATAAAAGCTTCCAAACTAAATGGTATTGAATATTCTTCACTTATATTTGAGTTAGGGAATAGAAAATTAGTAGCAGGACAAGAAGATTTAATATTAGAAGTAGCTCAAAAACTTAAAAAATAAATGAGAGTATTAGTTACTGGTAAAAATGGTTATGTAGGGAGCAGTTTATTATCTAAGCTAGATTCACTATTTGATTTTACTTATCCTAATTTTTATGTAGGTGTAGGAAGAGATGATTTTGATTTAACAGATAGAAAGTCAACAACAGATTTTCTATCTAAATATGGTTATTTTGATGTTATTATCCATACAGCAATTTGTGGGGGAAGTAGATTAAAAAAAGATGGGAATGATGTTTTAGCTAATAATTTAAAAATGTTTTATAATTTAATGGCTAATGTTCATAGATTTGGACAATTAATTAGTCTTGGTTCTGGAGCTGAATTAAATTGGCCCTCAGATCCTTATGGTTTAAGTAAATTAATTATTGCTGATACAATTAGTTCTCATTCTAAATTAAATAATATTAGAATATTTGGAGTGTTTGATGAAAATGAATGGGATACTAGATTTATTAAAACCTGTTTAAATAATTATAAAAATAAAGAACCAATGGTTATCCATCAAAATAAATTATTTGATTTTATTTATATGGATGATTTGGCCACTGTAATAAAACATATTATATTACACCCAGATATTAAAATAATAGATGCTTGTTATAAAGAAAGTTATACTTTAAAAGAAATTGCTGAGTATATAAACACAAGGAATAATCATTACTGTGAAATAAAAGTAGAAAATAAAAAATTAGGTAGTCCTTATGTAGGAAATTATAAAAATCTTGATGGGTTAGATCTAATAGGATTAAAACAAGGAATAAATAAAGTATATGATGCAATCAATTAGTTTTTGTATAACAACAGCCAATAATGAAAAAGATTATGTTATTGGTTTATTAGATAGTTTAGTAGCAAATACTCAGTTTGATAAACATGAAGTATTAGTATTAATTGATTCTGATAATCAAAATACATATGAAAGATTATTAGAATATAGAAAAGATAAATCTAATATTAAAATCCATAAAAATACTACTGGTTATAGAATTGGATACCAGAAAAACATTTCTATATTATTTGGAAATGCTTCAAATGATGTAGTATGTTATCTACAATCTGATATGGTGGTTAGCCCTGAATTTGATAAATACTTTTTAGAAGCATTAAATAATGATACTAATAGAGTAATTACAATGGCTAGAATAGAGCCTCCTATACACCCAGAATCACCTGAAAAAATTACAAAAAGTTTTGGTTTAACCCCAGATGAATTCCAATATGACGAATTTATGGAGTTTGCTAAAAATTTAACTAAAGAAAATAGACCATTAGTTTATGGTCATTTTGCACCTTTTGGTTTGTATAAAAAAACTTATTTTGATAAATTAGGTGGTTTTGATACTAGATTTAGATGTTCTAGGGAAGATTCTGATTTTATTATTCGTTTAGCTGCCTGTAAATTAGATGCTTTAGAAACATGGAATGCTAGTGTTTATCATTATACTTGTGTTTCATCTAGAGGAACAGGATGGTATAAAAATGATGATAAGCAAGTAGAAATAACTAATGGGTGGCAAGGTAGAGCGGATGCAGAAGAATTAAAACGTTTTATTAGAAAATGGGGTTATTTTGGTCATGATTATAGACCTAAATATGAAACACACTTATTTTTAGATATCAACTCAGCCCCTGATATAGGATTATTAGCTGGTATTGAACCTTATTTTGATAATATCTTATTAAACGATGAACCTGTTAAAGATGCTTTAGTTAATTTAGTCAACTATGATAGTCATTATTTTACTAATCAACGTTGGAAATATACCCAACAAGATTGGGATAAATTACGATCAACATTTATGGGTAAAGATGCTGAAAATAAAATAACAGTAGGGCTTAATTGGAATCCTGATTTAGATATTATTATAGAAACAGATATGTATACTTTATCTAAAGATAGAAATAGTCAAGAAAATAAAGATTTTATATCAAATTCAAATGCAATATTTGATAACCTTAAAAACTCCAACCTAACAGGATATAAAGGCACTTATAAAATAGGTAGTTTTAAAATAACAATTAATAATTTATTAGATTATAACCAGAAACATTTAAATAATAAACAATATTTATTTGATACTAGTAAATATTTATTCAAATAATTGGGATATTGCATAAATAGTTCGTATATTTCACCCTAATTTTTAAAAGGTTATATATTTATGCAACAGACTATTAAAACATCCACTAAAGTGAAAATGATACCATGTATTAGGTGTAAAAAAGACATGCCAGAGTTAAGGTTAACTAAATTTGGCTATGATTTTTGTATTACTTGCTCAACAGTAGGAGCTAAACGAGGTATTCCTGTAATGAGAGGATCAGGTGACCATACTTGGACTGAAACAATTATAATGGAAGAAGATCAATATCAAGAATTTGTAGTAGCAACAGCTATTGAACGTGGTGATACTAAAACAGCCAAAGCTGAAATGTTAAATATAGATAAAGAAGAACGTAATCTACAAGGTCCTTTCCAAATTATTAATAGTACTGATAAAGTTAGAAACTAATGCCTAAGGCAAAACCATTATCTAAAGAACAAATTTTAGCAGCCCAAGCAAAAACTAAATCAAATATGGCTGCTGCTAGATATCTTCATGTGTCATATCAACACTATAAGAAATGGGCTAAATTATATAAATTATTTGCGGGGCATAAAAATCAACAAGGTAAGGGCATACCTAAATTCTTAAAAGGACCTAAAAAAATGCCTCATATGTTAGAAATAATTGAAGGTAGAATAGCAGCATCTTCATTTAATCCTAATAAACTTAAATATGCTTTAATAGAACAGGGATATTTATTAGAGGAATGTGCCGTGTGTTCTTTTAAAGAAAGACGAGTAATGGATTATAAAATGCCTCTATTACTCCATTTTAAGGACAATAATAGTAATAATTACAGTCTTGATAATGTCCAGTTACTATGTTATAATCATTATTTTTTAACTGTTGGTGATATCTTTAATGCTAAGGATGTTAAACAAATTGAAACTAAACAAGAACATTTTGGTACAAGTGAAAAAGTAGAATGGGAAGTAGATGATTATCATTTACAACGTTTAAAAGAATTAGGTTTAGATGATGATGATGATGATGTTAATCAATATATTAGTAGAATATGAAAAAAGCAAGATCAATAGATAAAAAATATCATAAAATAACAAAAGATTATGATAAACAAAAAAGTAAACATTTAGAAAGATTAACTGATAAAATACTTAAGAATGATGAAAAAGCCCAACAGTTAAAATCTAAAACAATGAAGGGTGATTTTTTAAAAAACTTTTAATTATGAGAATATTTTTTTTATTATTTATATTATTTGTTGTACCTACAAACAAACCTATTCCCCAAGAATTACCTAAACTAAAAGTTAAGGAAGTTAAAGAAGAGGTTATTGAAATTAAAGGTATGAATGAATTTTTATTTGCTATAGGCCATCAAGAATCTGGTAATAGATATTTTGTCGTAAATAGATTTGGTTATATGGGAAAATATCAATTTGGGAATTCAACATTAAGAACTTTAAAAATTAAAGTAAGCAAAGATGCATTTTTAAATAGTCCAGATTTACAGGAATATGCTATGAAACAAAATTTATTATATAATAAGAAAAAATTACAAAAATATATAGATAGGTTTGATGGGTGTAAAATAGATGGTATATTGGTAACTGAATCAGGAATATTAGCTGCTGCACATTTAGGTGGACCCGGAAGTGTTAGAAAATATTTTAGATCAGGTAAAATAACAAAAGATGGTAATGGTACTAAAATTACTAGTTACATGCAACGTTTTTCAGGATATGATTTATATTTATAACCAAAATGGCAAGAATAGTTGTATCTGATTATAAACCTAATCGTAGAAAAAAACGACCTGGAGTTCATGCAAAAAGCAAATCCAGTAAATTAAAACAAAGTAAAAACTATGTTAAAGCGTATAAAGGACAAGGAAGATAGAATGGAGTTAAGTACACTAACATTATTCAATCATATGACAGATGAAGATTTTTTAGCAGTACATAATGCTGGTCAATTAAAAAATTTATGTCATGCTTTAACTTTAGATTTACATTCAAAAAAATATGAAAAAAATAGTACTTACTCAGCATGAATGGTATGATGCCATGAAAGTTCCTTCACCTTATAGGAATAAGAAAAAGTACTACAAAAAAATTAAACATAAGAACAAAAAGAGTGAATAGTTAATCCTCTTTATATATTTATAATAAAATAAAACCAATTAATAATGAGCGTATATACACAAGATTCTCCTGGACCATGGAATGTATGGATTAAAAGAAAGGAAAATAAAAATCTTCCTATCTTGGAGGCAAAAAGAAAATTCTTAAAAGAACAATTATTGTTTGAACAACAATTTGCTAACTTTGTAGCCCAACAACAAGCAATCCAGTCAGATTCAAATACAAATGCAGGGAATGAAGTGTTAAATAAAGTTGAAACTATTGATTTTGTTTCATCTCCAGTATTTTTATCACAAACAGCAAATTCACAATCTATTACAGCACAATTTACTTTTCCAGTTTCAGTTGATACATCTGGTGGTGACCCAACTATTACGGTAAATAATTCTCAAGCTGGTGGTGGGTCTGTAGCTACATTTACTTATACTTATTTTAGTGGATCTGAAACTAACTTATTAGAATTTAGACATAATCACCCAGCATTTCCAGCTAATAATGGAGGTGCTGCCGCTAATGTATTAGATATACAGTTAGCAGCTGGTCCAGGTGTAACAAGTAGAGGAGCTATTATTAATTCACCAACAGCCCCGGTTAATGATACTTATCTTAATCCTTCTTATACAACTACATCAACAAGTGGTAGTACTGCAGAATTTACTGTTGTAGTAGAATCAGGTGATATAACTACAATTAATGTAGTTACTGCAGGTACTGGTTTTGTTGAAGGAGATGTTGTTACATTCGCTGATGATGCACTAGGTACAGGTTCAACAGGTGGAGGATTTACTATTATTGCTAACAACCTCGTTGGTGATGTAATTAGTATCCCAGCACAATCAATTGTTTTGAATGGTGGTGCAATTAGTACCTATTCAAGTGAATTTAATACACAAGTAAACGATGCTATTCGTAGACAAGGAGCTAATCCACCACTTAGTATGCCAGGAGGATCACTTACTAGAACTGTAATAGCAGGATAATATTAAATTAAATAAAGATAAATGTGGGGAAGCTTGGCTTCCCCATTATTTTTTCGTATATTTACACAGTAAATAAAGGTTACATTATATGGCATTATGGAAATTCACGAATTTAAATAAACACGGAAATTACAGATCAAGAGTAATCCACACTGAAGGAGCATTAAGTATTCCGGGTAGTGGATTTGGTAATTCTGTATTCGCTAATAGGTTTAAATACAAATATGAACATCCTGTTATGCCTCCTACTATATTTAAAAATAATGGTAAAACATATTTAATGCCATTATGGAAGGAAGTTATTGAAGGTACTACTGTTGAAGATATTGAGTGGATTAAACCAAAACCTAAAAGGCTAGATCCAATAATCGAAATGAATGCTAGTAGCAGCAACCCAGATATAAAATATAAAACATCATATTATCCTGGTTCAAATAATTATTATTGTAATTGCCCAGGTAAGTGGATGGCTAAGGATGGTAAATGTAAACATATAAAGGCATTAGAAACAAAAATAAATAAATAAAGGTTATGATAGAATTACAAAATTTTATAGATAATATGCGTGCTACAAGTAGTAGTACAGAAAAAGTCCAAATAATTAAGGATTCAAGTTCTTATATTCATAAAGTATTAGAATACACTTATAATCCTTTTAAACAATATTATGTTACTAGTAAAACAATTAAAAAAAATCCTAATATATCTAATACTGGGTATTTTGATTTGTTTTATTTACTAGATGCTTTAAATAAACGTACCATAACAGGTCATACTGCTATAGCTTATATTAATGCTTTTACTGAAGGTTTAAGTGATAGTGAAGTGGAATTAGTGTATAGTATTATTGATAAAGATTTAAAAATTAGAGCTGGAGATAAAGTAATTAATAAAGCTGTCCCTAATTTAATACCAACGTTTTCAGTTGCATTAGCTAAAGAATATGATGGTAAATGTGATTGGCAAAATGATAATTGGTGGGCATCAAGAAAATTAGATGGTGTTAGATGTTTAGCTGTAGTTAATTATGAAGGTGAATGTACACTTTATTCTAGAATGGGTAAAGAATTAACTACATTAAATAAAGTAAAAGAAGCAATTGAAGCAACAGGTATTATTAATACTGTATTTGATGGTGAGATTTGTTTAATTGATGAAAATGGAAATGAAGATTTTCAAGGTGTAATGAAACAATTAAGACGTAAAGATCATCAAATTGAAAATCCTGTGTTTATGATATTTGATATGATTCATAAACCTAATTTTGATAATCAAAAAGGTGGTCCTATATTAAGTGAAAGATTAGCGGCATTAAGAGGATTCTTAACAGGTAGATTTATTACAACTAATATTTTACGTTATACAGATCAATTCCAAATAACAGATGGTAGACACTTTGATAAATGGGGTCAAATAGCAACTGATAATAATTGGGAAGGATTTATGTTACGTAAAGATGTTAGTTATGAAGGTAAACGTACTAAAAATTTACTTAAAGTAAAGAAATTCTATGACGCCGAATATCATGTTAGAGCATTTGACACTGATATGCACGAAGTAGTTAGAAATGGTAAGTCAGAAACTATTGAAATGTTATCACAAGTATGGATTAAACATAAAGGACATAAAGTAAAAGTTGGAAGTGGATTTACACAAGAACAACGTTTAAAATATATGGATGGAAGTATTCTTGGTAAATGTATAACTGTTCAGTACTTTGAAGAAACTAAAAATGATAAAGGTGGAATTAGTTTAAGATTTCCAACTGTGAAAATTATACATGGAGATAAAAGAGAAGTGTAGGGTACATTGGTGTAATAAACCAAGTAAAGCTCGATCACTTGTTTGTGAATTACATTCACAATATAAAACAATTTGTAGAGCAGCTATTAGACCTGATAGACCACATTTAATGTATAAAGTAGAAAAATGGTTAAAAGGTGAACATCAATGTGAAATGTGTAATTTTGATCCAACTATTAATTATCCCGAATTAGATGTGCTGGGGCAATCTTCAATGTTAGATGTTGATCATATTGACTCTAATTTAAAGGGAATAAGAGAAAATGAAACCCCAGATAATTATCAATTATTATGTAAACACTGTCATATAGTTAAATCAAGAAGAGATGGTGATTGTATAGCAAAAATAAATAGAAAATAATGGAAAATAGAGGTAGACCAAGTGAAAATGTAATTAAACTTACAAAATGGGAATTAGACACAGATAATTCTATATGGAAATATGATATGGATAAATTTACTAATGGCCCATATTTAGTAGAACAAAAGTTTCAAGCAGGTGAAAAATCTAAACCTAAGATTGACCAAAAACCTTATGGCAAAAACCCAGTCGTAATGGTATTTAAAACATCGAATCGTTCTAATGCTAAAACTAAAATAAAAGTATTTAATAAAAATATAGATTATATTATTAGTGCTAAAAAATTACCTGGTGTACCTGAAAAAGCAGAAATAGTTGAATTAGGTGTTGGAAAATCATTTATATCTAAGTATAAACAAAAATATGGCTTAGCCTAATTTTTATATATTTATAACAAAATATTAATTAAACAAATTTATTATGTTAAAAATTATAGGTCTTATAGTAGTATTATTAGTAGTTGGAGCCGCAGTTTATTATTTTGGTTTTTACAAAAGAGGTAAAATCAATGATAAAGATGGAGATTTGATTCCTGATGAAATTGAAGAAGCAGTAGCTGAAATTAAAGCAGCTGCTATAGAAGCAAAACGTAGAGGTAAAAATATAAAAAAAGAACTTAAAGACGTTATTGCAGCAGCAAAAGAATTAGGTAATCAAGCAGGTGATGTAGCAGCAGCAGCAAAAGGAAAAAAAAGACAAGGTAGAAAACCAAAAGCAAAAAAATAAATTATGAGCAAATATAACTTAACAGAT
>CAACVC010000059.1_pt1 | contig 23801 bp, 19 predicted proteins | sample 2381761 | NCBI WGS metagenome assembly CAACVC01 (sample SAMEA5211966, study PRJEB30684) | marine metagenome | biome: Marine; feature: Epipelagic; material: Water | collected 2015-10-15 | depth 45 m
TAACCAATTGGGAAGAAATAACCTTGCCTATATCCACTTGTTCCTGATCCTGATGTACCTGAAGTACCATCACCGCTTGTACCCGATGTACCGCTTGTACCTAATCCTGAAGTTCCAGAAGTTCCTGATGATCCACTTGTCCCAGAAGTTCCTGCTTCACCTGAAGTACCACTTGTTCCTGCTACACCAGATGTACCACTTGTTCCTGCTACACCAGATGTACCACTTGTTCCTGAACCACTTGTACCTGAAGTTCCATCTCCACTTGTTCCACTAGTACCACTTGTACCTAATCCTGATGTACCTGAAGTTCCACTTGTACCAGCTTCTCCTGAAGTTCCAGAAGTTCCTGCTTCTCCACTTGTTCCACTTGTACCTGCATTACCGGAAGTTCCACTTGTACCTGATCCTGATGTACCTGAAGTACCATTTCCGCTTGTTCCACTTGTGCCACTTGTGCCGCTTGTACCTGCGGTTCCAGAAGTACCACTTGTACCCGCTAATTGTTTAAAAACTTGTCCTGTAGTATTATTATAAGATAAAATATAGGAATTGCTTTGTTGTGGTAAAACATCTGGTTGTATAAAAACGGAGCTTGTTGCTTTAAAAGATCCAGATACCGAAATATCGTAAGCTACTTGATTTGCAGTGGAAAAGGCATCAACAGATTGGGAAACATGCCAAGATTGGATTACTTCTCCTTGTTCTATTTGACTTTTATAATTAAATTGCTTTGCCATTTTACCTTATTGTTTATTATAAATATAAACTATCTATCTATATTTACTAAAATTGTTGTATCAGTTGTAGGAGATGATTGTAAGGGTTGAGCTAATTTTCCTACTGCTAATAATTCAAATTCTTCATTATATAATCCTACAGTTGTTATATAAGGGTTAAAAAATGAACTTGTTACAAATCCTAAAGGTGACCCAATAGAAGCTGTATTTTCCCAATTTATTGTACTACCACTAAAATAAGTAGGAATTTGACTTCCTGTAATAGCACTAGGATTTAATGTATAATTAAATTCATTTTCATCTATTGTACATTGATATTGGGTTTCAAATATTTTGTATGAACTTGAAAATGACATTGTTACTTCATTAGATGTAATAAAAGCATCTATAAATCTTTCAAATGATGTTGTTATTGTACCCCCATATTTAGATGTACCATAATTAAAGTTATTTCCATATACATCCGTAGATGAAAAAGATGATACCGTGTCATCTGATAATACTATTATGCCATGAGGATATATAATATTACCATCTATATATTCATAAGTTGGTGATGAAACTCCTTTCCAAAGTAACCTACCTTCCCCATCATCTTTTATAGACCCACTTTTTGGATGTTCAATATAAAATGAATTGGGTTGGACATAATCTCCAAATAATTTTGAAGGAATTGAAATAACTCCTAATGAGGCTGTTGGGAGAGTTTTATTAGGCCAAAGTGTGGTTGCTTCATAATTATAAAAATTAGTTTGTTGAACCCCACCAATTAAAGTGTTTCCTATTTCATTTGCCCCTAAAAATACACTTGATGTTATTGCATTTGATGTAAAACCTGCACTCCCTGATAGATAATTTGTGTAATATAATTGTTTAATTGAGTCATAAACTAATACAGAAGAAAGTTGTTCTGATGTTGGTAAATTAGTACCAGTAAGAATACTACCAGATTGTAAATAGTTTCCATTTAGTCCAATAAATCTGTTTACTCCAATATCAGATTTAATTAATTCATCACCCCCAACTAAGTAAAAGCTTTTATTTACTTCAAATGGAGATACTATTAAATCTTGCGTGTTTAATTGTTTGTAAGCGCTCATTCATTTTAGAAATCTAATTTTACTCTAACTAGAGCTTCTTTTGTAAAATCTTTTTGTATTGGTCTAGATAATTTAGCTACTGCTAATAAATCACTATTATCATTATATAAACCTACTGTTGTAGGAAATGTTTGTGGATTATTAATAAAATATGAATAAATCACCTCTCCAGTTGAACCTGATATAAATGATGGATTCTCTGTATAGTTAAATTCATTATTTCTAGCTCTAATAAATACATAATCAGATGAAATAGTTTCTTGAGAATTTAATTCAAAAATATTACTTCTAACACCTACTGTAGTACTATCCCCAAATGAAGATGATATAGCATTATATAATTTAGTTGGATTATTACCAAAGGTATCTGCTGCAGAATCGGTAGCTAAGTTAATACCTGTTACATCACTACCTTGGCCATTTACATCTAATGCTGAAGCATTTAATAATATAGTTGAAATATCTGGACAAAACCATCCATACGATCCAGAATGCTCTGAGTAACCATTATCATTAATAGTAGTATTAGCAACACCATTTGATCCACTAATTACTTGATATACTCTTTGAGTTCCATAATAATCTGGAAGGGTTACCATACCTGAATTATCTGTTAAATGTAATTGTCCTAAATTTGTGGTTGTTACACTAGAAGTAATAGTTAAATTCATTGTACCGGGTAGTAAAGATTGTTTATATCTTGCTCTTTCAATACTAATTACATAAAAATCGTTATCAGCACTACCTGTAAGTGTATCACCCCATACAAAAGATGAATTTTCATCTTCTAAAATTAATGTTCTATATTGACCATATATTGTTGTTGTAGGTGAAACAAAAGGGACTGTTTGGTCAAAATTTACTCCCCCACCACCATTTCTATTAGCATATGCAATTTGAAATTGTACTGCTGCTGTATCATCATCTGAAGCTGTTTGATAAACACTTAAATAATAAGGACCTGAAGATCCTTCTCTTTGGGTTGATGATGTATGAAATGTACTTAATGAAGGTGCGTTATTACTCCATACTGTAGAAGTTACTGAATCAGAACTTACTACAAAATCTTCTGGATCTAATTGTTTAAAAGCCATATTTTTATGATGTTAAGGATTGTCTTGTTATTGTTACTGGAATTGTTAATCTAGCACCACTATCTAATCCTGTTACTGTTAATGTTGTTCTTAATTGAGAATTTCCACCAAATAAAGTATTAACAGTTGTAGCTGTAATGCTAATTTGAGTTCCAATTACTGTTTTTGAAACACTTGTACCAATTGTTTGAGTAGCATTAACATTTGCACTAGTTGCTGCTTCTGATTGGATACCTTGTCCTGTAAATGTACTAAATACTCTCACATCTCCAATAGTAGCACTATATCCACTTGTTTCAAATGTTTGTTCATTACCTAAGTAATTTAATGTTTGTGGTGTTATTGCTAACTGAGCACCTTGTTTCATTGTTATAGCTGCATAACCAAGATCTAATACAGGTAATTTAGCTGTACCTCTAGGTAATGTAGTTAATTTATATTTCATTATTTGTAGCTCACTTGGAAATGCTTCTAAAAGAGGCATGTTATCAATTGCTTCACCATAATAGGCTGAGCCTGAAGGGTGATTTGGATTATAAAGTGTATAATCTATTTCATCATCTCCCAAAGCAAATTGTGTTATTTGAAAAGAACCATCATTACGAGATAATAATTCTCTTCCTTTTGTAGTTAATATAGCATCAACTGTAATTACTGCGTTATTTAAATATCCCATTATGTTGTTTTTATATAAATATTATTATATGTCATAAATATGTGTTCTTATTAAGATTCTATAATTCCTTTAGAAATTAAATCATTTACTATTACAGAAGCACTTTGTATTAAATACTCTGTAGGGAAGTCAGGATACAATATACCAGGGGTTTCTTGTAATTCCAAACTACTTAATGAAGCTGTATAATTTCCATCAGCGTCTACTCCATTTAACATAGCACTACTACTTATTGCAAATGAACCATCTAATCCTGCATTAATAAATGAACCTGTATTTTTTATTACTGTAGATATACTTGCACTCGCTAAATTTTCATAAGGGAATGGAGTATTTAAGTAAAGTGAATTAGGATTAACTACTGGTCTTCTTACTAAGAAGAAATTTTTATTAATCGATTTAGGTACTGGTCCACTTAATTTAATTTTTAGTCTTGGTTTTTTTACTGGACCTGTATCTTGCTCTACATTTTCTGCTGGGGCAAATACTTCATCAATTGTATAAGTATAATTTTCATTATTAGCAAATCTAATTTCATCACCCTCAAATAATTGTATTGTATTATCAATTCTATCAAATGATGTAGTTGCGGGTTCTACACCTCCTGGGAAATAATCTGATTGTCCTGGGAAATATTCTAAGTCTCCTTGGCGGAAAGTTGTACCATATGATTCATTTATATTTGAAGAAGACATTACTAATATACTTTGGTCTAAAATATTTGTATTACCTGGTCCTGCTGAACCTGTATACACCCAAAATGGTGCTTTAGCTGTATTAGCTTCACCCATTAAATAATCATTAGCACCTTGACCTTGTATACTAACTGGGGTATAAGCTCCTTCATAACCAATTGGGAAGAAATAACCTTGCCTATATCCACCTCTTGCCTTTTTAAACTCTCCTATAATTCTCCAGTTAATAGCATCTCCACCTTGAATAGTATATTTACCACTGTTTGCTGTAATAATCCATTCTAATGCTTGAACACCAGCACTTCCTTTAGATCCTCTTTCTCTCATTAATCCAAGATCAAATAAGGTTTCATACATTTCCCAATCTACAGTACATACTATACCTCCTGTTGGTACTGGTACTCTAGTATATCTCCATCTTTTAAATCTCCATCTTCTAAGAAAACCTCTAAGTGATGTTCTTCTTCTAACTGTATAGTAGTTTACTATATTAGACATTTCAAACCATCCATATTCAAGTACACTTCCTATATTGGTTACTCTTCCATCATCAGTATAAACTTTACATTCTATATCTTCTAGATTAAATGGTTTTTCTTCTTTACCTACCCAATTAGTACCAACAAGTGATCCACTACTGTACATATGTAACTCAAATTTAAGTTCATCTCTTGTTCTATTTGTTTCACTAACAAATGATGTTACAAAAGATGTTTGTACTGTTACAATTTGTGAAGACGGTAAATCTACTCCGGTTGTAATCGTTGGGATTATACCTGTAGTGGGTGCTCCTGGTCTACGTTGATTAGCTGGATATAATGCTGATATAAATGCATTTTCTGGGTATGCTACATTTGAACCACCATCTATATTAACATTCCAAGGGTTAAGAACATTTCCTCCTCCACTTCCTTTATCATTTTGAGCCGATCCAGTTAAAAATTCTGATGGGTCTAAATAATAATCAACTGATTGTACTGGAGTGTTAGTAGCAATACTAGCTGAACCTTGTACAGAAAACCTTGCAAATAATGCATCGTTTGCATCTCCATTATCATATTGTGATATATAACCAGAACCAGATAATGGTAAAACATTAGCATAATTATTTGCTGAGTTTTGTGAGTATAATATAGGTGTTACATACTGCATTGTACGTTCTATAGATGCCGGCGCTCCTAATTCTCTAAATTTTCCTTTTCCTGATTTAGCAGCTATTTTACCTAATGTAGTATTTGGAAATACCGCTTGAAAAGTATCTACACTTAATGGATCTAATGTAGGAGGTAAAGCATTACCTTGTTCATCTATTAAATAATTTAAATTAATTCTTGTTAAACCATTAATATTTGGATAAGGATCATCTAAATCATTAAAATATCCAAAAAATGCATCTCTTAATTCTAATGTTGGGTTTTTACCATATGTTCCCGTATCTCCAATATTCCAAACATTTAATTCTTGACTTGTTGATTTTGAACCTTCATATCTAGGTTTAATAGAACGAGCTATAGTATAATTTGATTCCGGGATTGGTGCTCTTAAAGCACTACCACTAATAATTTGCCTTAAATTTACAGGTGCTGCTGTATTTCCTTCACCTGGAGTGTAACTATCTCCAAAGAAGAAATATGAAGCAGTATTTGTTGCCTGTAAATTATAATCTATATCCATTATGTATGGATTAAATCTTTGGTTAACAAAGTTATTTAGTAAAGGTTGACAATCAACAGCTAAGTTAAAAGGTACAACTCCAGACCCAAAGAATGTTGTTAATAATTCAGATGTATTTTCTGGGACTCTATATCTACCAAATGCTAAAGGTGAAATTTCACCATCAGACATTTTTGATGGATCATCAAATGGGGACCATTGGGAACTATTAGGAAATATACTCATTGAATAATCTGTAATAGTTACTCCGGTACCAAAACTTTTGCTAACTTCCATTCCTAATCTGAAGTTAGATAACCAATCAACATTTCTGTTTACTAAAGCTGATCCAGTTAAAATTACTACTCCTGTTGCATCTGCTGCATCTATTTTAAATCTTCCATTTTCCTCTGTAGCAAATATTGTATTAGCTGTACTACCATTAGGATCTGATTGTTGGATATATAAACTCCCCGTAAGTACTCCATCGTCCGCTGCATCATTAACAGATGCAGATATTGATAAAAAGGATGCTGTAAAACTTGGGGTTGGTAAAGCAGTACCAAAAGAATTGATAAATATTAATTCAGATTCACCTCCTCCTGCTTCCGATGCTAAAGGAGAGGTGTAATGACTCATAGAATATTCTATAAAAAACATATCATCAACATCAGTTCTTGTACTACTAGTAGTAGCATTATCACTTATATCATAGGTTACATCTTTAGTTGGAATATTAAAATATCCTAACATAGCACTATCACCTGATACCCCACGTGGGTCAGGAAGACCAAATGGTATTCTTATTACTTCATTAGTTTCACTACCAAACCCAAAACTTTGAGATAAATTAACAGAAAAAGTTCCAGAAGATGTAATTCTTCTTGCTGGATTTGAAGTTGATGAACCTGTTACCATTAAATGAGCTGACATACTAAATTGTGGAAAGACATTAGAAATTTGGGCATCATTCACAGGATAAAAATCTCCTGAGAATGCTGCATTTCCTACTCCTGTAGCCGTAATACCATATGAACTATAATATGTTTGTGGTGGACCATAATTGTAAAAAAATACATCATACATTATTCCTTTAGAATCCCAATTAATATCTACATCTATAGGATCAACTTCTGTTGGAGAATAACCAACAATAGTAAATTCTTCAGTAGTACCTACACTAAAGTAATATGGAGGTTGGGATGCGTTATAATAAGTTTGAAAAGGATATGAAAACTCTGAAAGTATACAATGCCATTCTCCAGGATGAGAATCACTTTCTACACAATAATCACCAGTACTATAATCTACAGCTAAATTAAATGAACCTGTTAGTATAATACCAACAGTAGCTCCACCGCTTGCTTGGGTAGTATTTGGACCCCCTACAGGCGAGGGTGGATTTCCTGATCCATATAATTGTTTAAAAGTAGACAATGACATAGAAATATCTGATCCCGCTGGGGCTGACATAGTAAAATAAGCATATGAATTTACATTAGTTACAATATCAACACCAACACTCCCCTGCTGGGAACTTGCTGCGCTTAGTACTTGAGAACCATTAATTTGTTGTACACAATCAAATCCATTAGTAATACCAACTCCACCAGTCCAAGTACCATTAGTTATATTTGCAACACTTCCTGAAAAGTTAGTCCATTCAGCGCTAGGTGATGGTTGTTGTGTGCTCCAGATATTAGCTTCAAAATAAGGGACATTCCATTGAAATGAAGATGTCATTGCATTTCTTGCTACGGGATGACCACTATCAGCTACTGTTCTTGGGTCAGATATATCACTACCTATATTTGTTTGGGTGAAGTCGTTAAAAAATGTAGGTGATAAATCTAATTGGGAGAAATTAAAGAATGAAGAGGGACGATATACCCCACTTACTACATCAGGGTCTGAGGTTCCTTGTCTAAAAGTAATTGTTTGAACTTCTGAGTTAGCAAAATTATATGAAGCACTATGTAAAAGACCTTTAGTTTCTACTGTACCTGAAGATCCTAAATCTGAAGCACTATATGCTACTGAGGCTGTAAAGTATAATGGTATATTTGGCGTCCTTACTAAACTATATGACCCCGCAGAGAAATTTCCATCTCCATTTATTATATCTTCATATGATACAGATGATGTTCCTGGTCTAAAAAATCCTTGAGAGTCATTAGTAGTTGTAGAAGTTGGATTACCACTTTGATCCCCCCAAAACCAAAATCTTTGATTTTGATCTGTTCTATCTGGAGCTATAAAACTACCCTGAGATGTATTATCATTACCTGTATAATTTCCAACATAAGATCCTGATGTTCTTAAACTAAAATTTTCAGATCCACCATCTTCAGACCAAACAAACTCAACATCACCCCTACTTTGATTTACATTTATTAATGTACTTCCTTGCTGTATTGTAATTCCATCTATATAATATTCTTTAGTACCTTCTTGAAATATTATTTCTAATTTTTCAGCTCCTTGAAGATATTCTCCTACTTCTTCGCCATTAACATCATATCTAGCTAATTTTATAAATTGAATTTTTTCAACTCCACTAATTATATCACTTACTAACCATGCATCTCCTGGTACTGGGATATTTTGTGGGTTTGTAAATCCATCTCTTATTACTGTACCCTGGTTTGATCCTTGAAATGAAAAGAAAAGTGGTTGGTAAACAATAGGAGTATCTGATACATTTAAATAAGGTTCACAACTAGGATTTAAATCTTGATCTGATACTTGAATTCTTGAACCACTAAAAATGCCATCATAAAATTCTGATTGGTTGTCTTTTACCCATCTTCCAGTTCCTGGGAATTTGCCTTCTCCACCACTAGCACTTATATAAAATGAATTACTTTGATTAAAGTTAAGACTATTAATTACTGAATAATCTAATGAATCTGCCCAACTTTGTGTTAAGAAAAATCTATTATCGGGTGATTCTATTGTAAAAGATTCTAAGTTACTTGCTTTTAAAGTAAATATTAATTCACCAGTACCAATTCCTGGGTCTAGAGTATCACCATTTATAGTAATTGTATCTCCAACCTTTACTGGGAAGTTTGTTCGTAAAGGATTAATAGAAACTGTAAAACCTTCTAACTCACCACCTGAATTAGTTCCAATTAATGTACCAATTTCAATTTGACGTTGACCATAAAAACCATTATAAGTAGCTGGGAAGGCATCATAATCATCTGTGGTTAAATTTGCTAAAGTATTTGTTGTAGTTGCATCACTAAAATTAGCACTACCTATAACATGTAAAATATCTTTATTATAAGATTGTAATCCATTAAATCTATTAAATGAACCACCTGGTCCTCCCGTAAATTTGTAAATTGCAGACCCTTCAGTAGAATATTGTGGGAAATCCGCTGATCCCGAACTATAATCTTTTGGTAAATTAACTACTAAACCTTCATAATCATGTCTTGATGATGTTACTAAAGCTGGTCTTTGTCTATTTCTTTCTAATAAATGTTGTTTTACAACTACACCTGATGCTAAACTAGTTCTAGCTGGGGTAAAATCTTCTATCATTTTAAATAATGAATTATCAAAGAATTTAATTAATCTAATAAAATCAGCTACATCATACCCTCTAATATATTTTTCAAAGTAAGCATCTCTTAAAATATCTAAGTCTGGGTAGCTTCTTGATGATGAAAAGTTTTGTCTTGGATCACCTATATAATCTCCTAAGTTAAAATATCCTATTTGAGCATTAATGTCATCATTTATTTGGTTTGATGGTGAAAATGCTACTTCTAAATAATTAACATTTGGAGTATAACTTTGACTTACAAATGAATGTTGTTGAATTGACTCCATAGGTGATATGACATCACTTATTGTACTAGAAATTGTTGCTTCAGATGAGGTTGGTGTTTGAAAACCATAAGGTGCTTCGGCTAAAATTAAATTTTCAGCTTGTATTTTATTTGTAATCCTATTTTTTATACCTGCTGGTACTTGATCTTGAAATATATCTTCTACATTTGTTACAAATTTTTCATTACTAATAAAGAAATTACTATTATTAGTAGAAAATGATTGTGTAATTTGTACTGATGATCCAGTTACTCTGGGGTGAATAGATATTCTACTACCTGTATCTAATTGTGTACCTAAGGCAGCTCTAAAATATAATTCTTTAGGGGTACTATTTACAGTATTACCTTCATCTGAATATGGGTTTACTGTATAATCAAAAAATTTACTTTCACTTAATCTTGTATCCCAATATCTTAATTCTTGATAAGATCCAGAAAAGGGTTGGTATGTTTTAGAATCTACCGAAATATTAGAACCAGTATTTAAATAAACTTCAGTAATATTAAGCCACTCATCACTATCAAATCCATTAGCTTCACCAGAACCAGAAAATCCTATTTTACCATTAATTTCATTAGCTGCAAATATAGATGAGGATCCATCAGATGCAGCTTCAGAAAGAATAGTAGCTTGTACAGACCACCAATCTCCATCAAAAAATGGTAAAAATATACTAGCTGAAATTGTAGGGTTAGTTGATTCAGCAGGTATCCATCTTAATGTTCCATAATTATCATAAGGACTAGCAATTGAACCAGAATAAGAACCACTAACAAATCCACTACCTGTATATTCTAATAATATATCTCCATTTTCTTTACCAGACCATAATGATTGTGAATATCTAATATTACTACTAGCAATATTGTTAGTAGGTAAAGGTATAGGAGAGGGTTTAAATCTAAACTGAATTGTTTTTCTGTAATCATTAACTGGAATAAATTTAGCATTAGGTTCAAATGAAGAAGAAACGTAATTAGTAGCATTATCACCAGTATCAAATGCATAATTAAATACATTTTGTTTTAGATCATAATCTTGGGATTCATTTCTATCCTTACCACCAAATTCACTTATTCTTAAAATTGTATCGGGTATTCCATAAGATGTTATCAACGCTCTTATACCAGCTATTGTACCTTTAGTTTTAAGTAAATATGGTATATTATGGTAAATTCGTTTATATAATTGCTTTTGAACATTATTTAATGGCACTATGTCATTTGAAGCAGATATTTCAGTATTTACGTACTCAAACCCAGATTCTGTTGGTAAACTACCAGTCATATATGGGAAAGGGAATGAACTTCCTGAAGGTGTTAGTCCTAAAAATGCTGTAAATAAATCATCAGTATTAAAATTGCTAGCATATAATTTAACACCAAAATCTCTAATTGCATCTGCAACTAAATCTTTAGCAATACCATATTCTAAACGATTATCTGCATCAAATTTATTTGAAACATCTTTAGTATATAACCAAACATTATCATAATACTGAGCAACCATATCAACAAATAACTCATATCTTTCATTTGCAGGATCATCTCTTAAATACTCTGGAATAGACCAATATAACCAATTATTATTATTTTGATCATAATTTGAGGCTGATATTGCTTGTCCTCCATAATAAGGATTACCTGGGTCAGTACTACCTACCCATGTTGATGCTTCTACACTTCCAGTTGGATATAGTTGAAATGGAGGAGTTGTATTTTGTTTCGGATATGAATATTGAGACCCACTATTAAAATATAAGAAAGATTCATACCCATCAAAATTTTTAATAATAGTATCAATTTGGCTAGTTAATATAGCTTTACTAGAACTATAGGCTATTGTGTTTGTAGTACCACCATTTATTCTTCCTAAAACTGATGAAAGTTGGTTACTAGCTGATTCAATTAAACCTACTTTGTATACAAAATTTTCTAATCTAGTTTTAGCAGAACTAAAATGAACAAAATTAGAATAATTTTCGTAATTAATATTAATATCAATTTCTTTTCTATTTAAAAGATTTTGAATTTGATTAATTGAACTTGTTACATCTGATTGTAATAAAGTATTAAAAGAAAATGATTCTCCTCCAGTTGATGTTTGTTGGGTTACATTAAGATTATAATTTGGGCCTGATATATAAGTAAAATCATCATCTGTAATAGGTTCAAATGGGAAATTTAATTGATATGCTTGTGGAAGTGATAATTCTTCTACTACCCATAATTCATCTTTTATATTAAAATTAGAGGGTAAAGGTTCATATAGTTTTATTAATACTGTAGGATCAATGCCTTCTTCAGTTTCTAGTTTAATATTATTAGCAATTATTGTTTGATTTAATCCAAAATTAAGATAAAAATCAACAAAGTATTCAGCATTTTCTCTATATTGTATAAATGAATTTGATGATGAAATTATTAATTCATTAGGAATAATATTGCTATCTAACCTAACTTCAGTTCTATCTGATGATATATTAGAAATAAAATATTTTTGTGAAATATCTGAAGATAATCTTTTTCGATAAAAGTTATATAAAATATTATATACACCTAAATCATAACCTAAACCAATTAAATCATTTTCTGGGTTTAGAAGTACATCCCCTTCTCTTACATCATAGTTTAGTAGTGGTATTGTTGATCCAGGATATATTAATGTATTATTTTGGTCATAAACATAATATTCAATATAATCAGTATTAACATTAAATACTGTATCTAATTGTGATTGTACAATTAGTTCTGTATCCTTATCTGAATAAGTTTGGTATTCAAATGTATTAGGGTTTAACTGATTAATTGTTATTTCTTGAGCCATATTATATTTTTAATATCCACCACCTCCACCAGAAGCTCCACCTGTTGCTGAACTTACTCCTGTTGAACCTCCCCCACTACTTACTGAAGGAGTATTTTGTGAAGTATTAGTATTTTCTGATAATGTTGTATTTGTTTCAATTATATTTTCATTAGCCGCTTGAATTTCTTTTTCAAAAACCAATAATGCTTCATTAGTAGCTGTATCTCCTGTTTTTGATGCTTCTATTCTAGCGTTTTCCATTTGTACTGTTAATAAGTCACTTCTTAATTGGGCTATTTCAGCTTGTAATGCTTGAATTTCATCATTAACTTCATCAAAATTAATGTACTCGCCACTAGTTCGTATTAAATATTGATGAGAATTTGTTTCACCTAAAGCGGGTATATCATAAAAAAGAGAATTATATAATCCAAAGAATTCTTCAACAGTTGGTTGAATTTCTTGATCTTCTGTAATAGAAGTAGCACCTAATTCATTAAAACTTGTATTTATTGTTTTAATGTATTCGGCTTTATTATATATATCTTTTATTAAATCTAATCTTTCTGCCATTATCTGTTAATTACTTTGAAATAATAATTATCATCTTTTACTATTGTACTACCACTGATAGTTGTTTGAATTAATATCTTATAATACCTTTCGGGTTGTAATCCATTCATATAGATGTCAAAGTAATTACTTTGGCTATCACAACTTATTCTTGTAAACTCAGGATCAAAATCTATTAATGTTTCATTTGTATCCAAGTCTTTAACTGAGTATAAAGAATTACTATTTAAATAATGATTAACGGTATCAATTGAAGATGTTTGAAATGTCCTTTTTGGGAAATCCGGTCTAACATTTAATCTAAATCTATTAATACTTTCGCTATAAAATACACCAGGATTACTATCTAAGGCAACATATAAATCAGTTGTTGCAATTTCAGGTAACCCACCTGGATTAAATATTTGATCATTCCATTTTATTTCTAATTGTGGGGGATATATTGTATTAGTATCTACAGAATAGAATTGCATTATTGGTTGTACAGCATCAGCTGTATTAAATTCAATAGGTTTTTCCCATTTTACAATAAATCCATTATTTTGGATAGGTGTATAAGGATAACTAGCTTTAGAACTTGAATACCACACCTTAATAATATCTGTAACTGGTGCATTTAAGTCTTTTTGTGATCTTAAAGTAAAAGATTGAGTTACTTTAATGTTTGTATTATAAGGATCATCTGATCCTGTGTACCAAGTACCCCCACCTTGATTAGAACTTCCTGACCAAGAAGCTGTTACATAATTTCCCCAACCTGCTAAATCCCAATATGCAGCACCTGTTCCTGTGGAACCGGAAAATGTTCTAGCTTTCCAACTTACACCATTTACCGTAGCAGGAGAATCTAAATATGTGCCTGTACCATTATTCCACGACCCAGATATAGGATAAATTTCTAAATCCGTATTAAAGTCTACTCCTTGAGCATTTGATATATAACATTTTAAACTACTTGAAAAGTTTTTTAATTCTGATCCCGTTACTTTTGTATTAATAACACTATTAATTTCATCTTGATCAAATTCTACTAAATATCTAAATACTTGTGGTAGAGGGTTAATATTTACATTAAGATTTCCAACTTCAATAATTGGATCTATTCCTGTATTCATATAAGGATAGAATGAGTATATTGTAGCGTCTTGTAATGGGAAAATTTTATATACTGCCATAATTTTTTATTTTAATATCCTGCTATATTATTAAATGTTCCTGTTCCTAATGATACAACTCTACCTTGTATATCAGAATTTAAATATTTTACCTCAAATATACTTGGATCTAATGAAGGATAAATAATACCACTTTGAGTAGCTCCTTTTATATCATAAGCATATTGAGAATATCCACTATTAGTACCTGCTTTATTAGATATTAATACACTTTGTACGGTTTGAACTCCTGGTATATTATCTAATAGTACATTAATTTCACTTAATATTATAGGTTGATTTATTTGCCAATTATTTATATTAAAATAATTTTGCAAGGAAGTTATACATCTAGCTAACACATCGCTATTATTAAAATTTGGTAATGTTATTATTTCAAAGTTACAAGCTATATTAATAATAAATGCATTTTTAATATTAACTGTATCTCCAATCATCCTAGATTGGTTTAAATATGTTTGTAAATTATTTTTTATAGTGCTAGAAGGGACTACTAAATTGTTATTTGGATTATATGCTAAAACATATAAATCTAAAATTGTGTCTGGGTCTTTTGTGCTAGGTTTTGTAGTATAAGCTTTTGCTAAATCTCCAAATTTTGAAGGCATACTTAATGCTCTTATTAAATAGTCATCAGCTGTAACATTCCTTTGTTGAGTATTATAATTAGCTAATGAATTTTGCCTTATTTCTTCAATTGTATCTCCATCTCCACCTCCTGATGCTGCTGTTGGGTTATTTACAGCTAATGAATCAAATATATATTGAGCTATTGTTGTATTACTTAAATTAGAATTTTTAAAAATACTATTACTTGTATTTAAAGTAGTAATTGAATTTGCTTCTACATTGGCGTTAGTACCACCTCCTGTTAAATATCTAACTGTTAAAGTTGTATTACTTGGTGCAGTTCCATAAGTATTTGTAAAAACAAAATTAGTTGGAGAGTATGCTGTTGTTAATTTACTTTGACCAAAAGGTAACCCTAAACCAACATTATCTGGGTTTGGGGTGATTTGTTCATCTATTTGTAAAGCATTACCAGATCCAAATTGTATTTGTAATGTTGTTTCATTTAATAACCTAGTAGTAAATCTTTTATTAGTTGATTTAGTTCTTAAAATATAAGGAGCATCTCCGTTTTGATAATTATTTGGGTCATTAGTATTAGTATTTTTAATACTATCATAAACTAAATCTTGACCTAAATAATCTACTTCATAATATTGATTTCCATCACTATCAAAAATATCTATTATACCACCTATATTATTAGCATTTATTTCAATAGTTGGGAATTGTTGAAATGCACCCATTGTAAATTCTTGTGTTTGAATTGTCCCAGAAGCTGCTTTTCTTGTCTTTTTTAATAAATAATAAGTAGGCTCTCCAGCAGCTATTTGAGATATAGATACTTCTGTTGGGTCAGTTGATGATGAGATTGAAAAATCTATAGATGAATCAATAATAAATGATGAACCATTTTGTGTATTAACTGATGTATTTTCGTTTATAATAATACTATAATTATAATCTGGTACTATATTTACACCATTTGCTATAGATGGTACTTGTTGATAAAAATCAACATCAACATATGCTAATCCTGTTGCCTTAGGTTTATAACTAAACATATAAGCAAGATCATATAAATTATCAAATTGCCTTGCATATTGTAAATATGTTTCTTGTATTTGATTATCTAAATAAAATGATAAAACATCACTTACATATGCCGCTTGTTCTATAAACATCATGCCAGGTGAAGCTGGGCTAAAATCTGTGTATGTGTTAGGAAAATATGTTTGTGAAAAATTAATAAGTTGGGCTCTAATATCATTAAAGTCCTTATTAATATATGTTATATCTTTATTTAATAATGCCATTATCTAAAGTTTAATTCTAAAGTATCATTTATTCCAGTATTAGGGATACTATAAGTTATATTTATTTGTATTGTATTTTCATTAACACTTCTTAATACTTCTATTTCTTCTAAATCAATATTAGTAAAATTTTGATTAATTTTAACTTGTATATCTTCCTTTATAAAATCTAAATTTTCAGTTTCTATTTGAGTAAAAATATAACGTCTTAAGCCTGCCCCAAATAAAGGATTTTCAATTCTTTCTCCAGGATTTGTTAAAAAATAATTAATTAAATTATTCTTAATAGCATCTTTGGTTTGGTAATTAGGTTGGAACACACCAGGAGAATCAAAAGGTAAATTAACACCTATTGCTACTCTGGGTCGTAAATCATTAGGATATACTTTTCTTGCTCCAAATGCCATAATTATCCTTTACTATTCATTAACCCCATAATTTGATCCATACTAACATTTCCTTGTGGTAAAGTGCCATTTGCTGAAGTTGTATCCATAGGACCATTAACTTTTAAAGGTACATCAGCTGACGTCGCACTTATTGTTCCATTTGCTCCTGGCATCATTCCACCTAAAACATTCATCATATTTTCTTTCATTGCTATCCTTTTATCTTCCGGCATTTTTTGTTGTGCTACTGGATTTGTTGGATTTGGGGTTCCTACATTTGTATTAGGAGCGCTAACCGTTTCATAAACTGTTTGTTTTGGGGCGCGAACAGCTTCTATAAGAATATCTTTCATTTCTTCTTGAATTGCTTCTTTTACCGCTTCTTTTACAATGGATTTTAATTGACTTATTTTCATATTACATTGATTTATTATAAATATTAAACTAAACTGCTTTTAAATCCTTTTGTTGGATGTAAAATACAAGTTCATCTATCAAAATTTGATCCGATGAACTAAATGAGGGTTCTCCCTTTAATAAAGTAATTCCTCTACTATCTTTAGCAACTGCAAATCTACGCTTTAATGTTCCTACAGGATTTTTATTATCTGTTTCAACACTTAAAAAGAATCCATTTGTATTACCAATAATAGGATTACCATCTTCTTCTTCTTCTTCAGCTAAATCCAATAATTCCTGGTTGATAGCTTCTAGTTCTAGATTTCCAACTCCATTTTCTTCAGCACATTCTTGAGCCATTTGATCAATAGATTTTAATATTAATACTACCGTTGTAACCCCCGCTATTAAAAATATTAATGAAACTAAAGTAGCTCTACTTGTTTCTTTATTTGCCTCTTCTAATTTTTCTAATTCATCATTTATTTGTTGGAGTTTAGCTGTAAAAGAGTAAGGTTGAGCAAATATTAAACCACCAAAATCTTTAGCAGGTGGCACACCAACTGCTTGGGGTGCAGGAATAGCATCCATTGCTAATCTTACCCCTCTTAAAACATTAGCTAATGCTGTAAAAGCTAGGGCTAAGGCTGTATTAATAGTTATTGATTTAAATAATTGATTTAATTGTCTAACAACTCGGTTTCTAGTTCTTATTACGTTTTCTAAAGATTCAGGTGTAGGACATGTTTTTCTGTTTGATTGTGTTAGTTTAGAAATACCAAAAGCCAATAATAAACTAATTGCTAAAGGTATTAATTTAGTTTTAATATTATCTACTAGTTTACCTATACTAAATTTTTTAGCAAATATAAGTTTATCTAAAAGATCCATTGCTAAAGCAGCAACCCCAGCTTGAGCTAAATCAATACCATCATTAAACTTTTGGGATATTTCTTCTGCGGCCTCTCTTAGATTAATTAAACTAGTTAATGATAAATTTGTTTTTATTGTTTTATCACCATTTATAATAGCTTGTGTTCCCGGAACATACCCACTTTTAGAATAAAGTAAACCAAAAACAAGTGGTGTTTTTTGATTTTCAGGGATAATAGGAACTTTAACCTTAATTGAAAAATTTCCTTGTTTATCTGTTCTAGTAGTTTGTCCTGGGATGGGGACAAACACTAAATCATTTAAATCAACTGATGTTTTATTAGGGAGTAATTCTTCACTAACATTTAAGGGATTGTCTACACTAGCTTCTTCTTTTACAAAATCTTGATTAACTCCTAATGTTACTTTAGCTCCTTGTAAAGGAGTATTAGTATTCTTATCTTGAAGTCTACCTGTTATAGTATATTCTTGTAAAATAGGTGTTTGACTTTTTATTTTTTCTTTTAATGCTGATATTTCTTCTCTTATTCTGTTTTGAGTTTTTTCTACATCATTTGTTAAATTTGCTTTCCTTTGTTCAATTTTTTCTTTTCTACTTAACCTTCTATTTTGTCTTTTTTCTCTTCTTTGTTCTCTAGTTAAATTAGAACCTAAAGACAAGTTTATTTCTTTTTCTGATGCTTTTTCTAAAGCAGAAAGATCTATATTATATTTAGTCGATAATTCTTGAATTCTATTAAGTATATCAGCTACAGGTAATGCATCCCCTAATAAAGATTTCCCTTGGGGTGTAGCAAGTGATTGTTGAACTAGTTGTAAAAGAGCTTCTTCTCCCATTATATTGATTTTACAATTTTAGATTTATAATTTTTAATGTTATTTAACATTTTAGAAGCTTGGGTTTTTAAAGAACTAGCTGGTCCACCACTAATATATATTTTAGGTTCAGTTGATAAGGTTTGACCTAAGGTTTGTAATTTTTTTAATAAATCTGTAAGGTCATCTAAAAAGGTATCTCCTAACATTACAGATTGATTGGCACTAGCATCTCCTAATCTAATATTATTTTTTGCAGATTGTAAAACAACATCTCCTTCTTGAGAATATATACCCGTAGTATTTACTGATGTTAAAGATATTGTACTTTGGGAATTTAATATTATACTATCAGCCTTAGTATTAAACACTAATCTATCTGAATTAATTAGTACTTGGCTTCCTTGATATGACCCAACTGATTCCGGGATATTATTACTTATTGTTGGGTTATTTGTTATAGAAGATGATAATGGAATTGATTGGTTTGAAGTTAAATATATTGAAGATAAATCTTTATTTATATTTTCAATAATAGGTAAATATCCATCTTCACTAGCATCATTTGGTTGACCATTTCTTATAATTGTTATAGGATTTCCGTCTTCCCCAGTATTTGACCAATTATTCCCATATAATATACTATCAGTTTTAGCAGTACTACCTAATCTTATACTATTCCCCCATCTTCCTTCTGTTATTATATCACCTGCAAAAGCTAATAAAGGATGAATATTTGACCTTTCAATAAAAGTACCACCTACAAGAGGAGAATTATATTCATATTTTATTTCTTCATTAGAAGTTTTTCGTGTTTGACCTTGTTCTATAGCTTGATAGCTTTTTTGTTGTGAAGGTTGTATTTTTGCTGTTTGGTTTAAATTTGGAAAAGCATTTAAGTGGGGATGGTTCCAAATAGATATAGGATTAATATAAAAATATTTTTTTGTATTACTATTTAAGTTAACATTGTTATCGGGGACAAAAAATAATAAAACTAATTCATTTACAACCGGATAGTTTTTTAAATATGGAATTAGGGGAGATGCAATATTTGGAGATTTTGAAGACAAATCAGGAGAACCTTCAACAGCTTCAAAAAATATGGTTCCAAGAGAAGACCATTGCCCATAAGTATCAAAATCAGGGTGTTGGTCATCTAAGATAATATCAGTCACTCTAACCGATACCATATTAGAAGCTAAAGTATCAATTTGTTGTTGTACTACTGATTGGTTATCTCTTCCTGAGTTTAGTTGGGAATTAACCGAAGCAAATCCATATTTATGCGCCATCTTTCTTTTGTTCGAAATTAGTATTAAGTTTATCTAATTCCTCCATTAATTGTTGTTTTTCTTCTTCCGTTATACCCATTGATTCTTCACCACCGCTATTATTAAGCGCACGTTGTACTATAGTTGCCATTTTAATCAATTGTTCATCGTTACGAACGCCAATTTCCATATATTCCTTAATAAGTGGAACGATTAAAGTTGCATCACCTATATCATTTATAAGTGGCTTTAATTCTGAAATTAAACCTGTAATTTGGGTTTCCTTTTTCTTTTGATTATCGTATATTTCGCTAAGTATATCCGAAAACTTTTTTTTCTTAAATACAATATTGTCTAATGATCCCATAATGTTATTTTATTATAAATATGGATATAGGAAGGGGTTAGAATCTAGCGTAACCATTTTCTAAGTAAAAAATGTATTGCTCTTTAAATATACTATGAAGTTTATCAGCTATTTTGGTAATTTTAGGAGTTTTTACATCTACCATTTCTCTAATGTAAATATAAAGTGCCTTTTTATTAAATACCTCTAATGTTTCTCTTTTACGAAATAATTCAAGTATAGCATCTGCTATCTGGGCATCATTTTTCTTTGGAAATAATTCAAATATATTTTCTGATACATGATCAACAAAAATGTCTACATATTTATCTAAATCACTTTTCACTTTTTCATCTCCTTGTGTATAAACATGAGTTGAATTTTCTCCAGTTAATACTTCAACCCCAACTTTATTAATTTTCTTTTTGTAGTTTTTAGTATTATATAATATTAACCAACGTTTAACTATAGTACCAAAATAAGAATATGCCTTAGCCCCTCTAGTAGGATCAAATAAATGCATTTTAGATAATAAAAATGTGATTATTTCATGTTGAAGATGTTCTAAATTCTCAACTTCAGTGTGATAAAATTTAAATGTATGGATTATATTTTGAGTAAGTTTAAAGAAAGGATAGTGTATATGTGTTTGATATATCTTACTTCTCTCTTCAGAATCTTTAGTATTATTATAAAGTACAATATAGTCTTCTGTCTCTTGAGTAAAATAATTTTTACTCTTCTTTCTTCTTTTTCTTACCATTATTTAGGAATTGATTTTAAATTGAGATAATTTTTTTTGTAAAACCTTTATTTCATTAAAAAACCAACCTATTTCATCATCACTTTTAAATAAACCTTGATTATCAATTTGTTTTAATCTTTTTTCTGAAAAAGTGATTGTTTCTTCTATTTTATCAATAAATTCTTGTTGTGATACTAAAATATCTTCTGCCTTTTCATTTTTACGCAAAAGGTTAAAAGTCGTATATCCAAAGATAACGACTAATAAACTTAATACTATAATAATGATTTCTAATATCATAAACTGTCTAACATATTTTTTAATCCTGGGCTTGAAACTGTATTAAGTGCTTTGGATTTAACATTTGTTTTCGCCTTCAATGTATAATTCTTTTTTTGCTCAGCCACGCTATCCTTAGAAAATTTTGGAAGCCATTCTTGTTCAAATTCAATACGAGCGGCCATTAAATCAGCTTGATGCAAAATATATGGTAAAGACGTGCGAGGTTTTTGTTCGGGCATAAATGCTTTTAGATATTTTTCATTAGCAACATCATATAAACCATCATGTGTTTGAATAGCTACCATTTCATTAAATGTATAAGAAATATCATGCTGTTGAAGTAAAAATAATCCACGATCCGGAACAGAACAAAATGCTAATTTTTTATTAAACATGTAATCTTCACCTAATTTATCTTTTCTCCATTGATCAGTCTGGGGGATGTAAGATTCATGTTCTTTATCTCCCATTTTACCTAAATCATGATTAATAGCAGAAAATACTAACTCTTCTTTAGTAAATGTAGTCATATCACAACCCATTTCTTCCCACATATCATATAATCTAAGGGATCCCTCAACTACTCTATTTACATGAGCAACATAACCTCCTGGGAATGCTCCATGGTATTCTTTTTTATGAGCAGCTGGCATTAGTATAACACGTTCTTCATAACGTTTATAAAAATTAAGTAATTGCTCACCTCTATTTCCTGGAATATGTTCTTCAATGTTAGTTAAAAAGATTTCCCAATTTGCTTGAATTATTTCTGCTGTTAATTTCATAACTTTTATTTATATATTATTTTTTAATTGTTCTTCCATTTCTTTAGGCATGAAAGCAGCCCATTTATTTTTAGGACAATGTGCAGATAAAGATCTAACTTTTAAATTTAAAATACAACCACAATCTGCACAACAGGGTTGAGTTCCGGGTAGTGCACAATAAGTTCCTTTAGTATCAAATAGATTACAATTGGTACAAATATCCCATCTTATTTTTGCTATTTGTTCTACATCATCTTTAACAAAAACTTTATTTTTAATACCTTCATATATTAAATCTAAATTACCAAAAGCATTAATTAGTTTGTTAAACCTACCCATTTTTTATTTTAATGAACTATTTTGTTCTCTGGATGAATTTGGTTCTCTTTCTACCATTGATCTAAGATCTTCTATAATATTTTGGGCTTTTTGGATCCCTTCTTTATAGGTTGAAAGTGGTTCTTGTGTATTTACAATACGCTGGAGATTAATTAGAGTGTGGTCTAATTGTTCTAATCTTCTATTAATTAAATTTCTATTTCTCATAACTTATATTATATATTTAATGTGGGTAACGTTTACCCTTTTATTCCTTTTATTCCTACCCCTTTTTATTCCCATTTCCCAAAACCGGTAATCTTAAGATACGAGGAGATTTTTGGTAATCCTAATTATTTTTTAAATTCTTTTTATTATTTCTTGGATTTTAAATAAATGTGCACACTTTTCATATTCTTCATAATTTTGAAAAAACAAAATAGCATTATCTAAAGTTTTATAAAATAATTTATTATCAAAATTTATAATAGCATTTATATCATCGTGATCATCTAAACTAATATTTTTTATATAATGCCAAGCCCTATTATATACAGTAAATTCAGAAGCTTCTTTAGTAGACTCTACATTATAATTAGGCTGTTCTTTTTTTAGAAATTTTTCTAGTTTTATATGGAATATATGGTGGTTTTGGATTAATTTAACAAACATTCCTATTTTAGCAAATGGACCATCCATAAAATCTTTGATTTCCTTTTTAGTTTGGTCATCAGTAATTTCTTTCCCATCTACAAATAATTGAAATATTTTATCTTTATCTATCATCTTTTCCCTCCAAAGTATTCTACAGCATGTCCTTCTGTAATTAGTAAATCATTTAATTTAACATCTCCTAAAAATATATCACCTAAACATCTACCATATTTACCAACACCTTGTGAGTGCAATATAAATTCATTATTATGTTTACTTAAAATATCTTTAACATATTGTTTAGCAGCTAATCCTCTTGCTTTTTCTTCTAAATCACGAGTACGGGATTCAGCTGCATTAATACCAACTAGTCTAATCCTAATTTTTTTCCAAGTATCAAAACCTAAATCAATAGTAGCATCAATAGTATCACCATCAACTACTCTTTCACATTTTGCTTTATAAATATACATAATAACGTTTAGTTATAAATATGTACTATTTATCTAGATCCGCTAATTCAGATTCAATATCTTTTTGAATTTGTTTTAAGATATTATATTCTTTTATTACATCTTTTTTTTCTAGATTATCTGGATGGTATCTCCAAACCTCTTCCATTACTGTTGATGTTGCTACCAAGTCATTGATTAATTCTGCTTTTTGTAGAT
>CAACVC010000060.1_pt1 | contig 23675 bp, 20 predicted proteins | sample 2381761 | NCBI WGS metagenome assembly CAACVC01 (sample SAMEA5211966, study PRJEB30684) | marine metagenome | biome: Marine; feature: Epipelagic; material: Water | collected 2015-10-15 | depth 45 m
TTGTTTTCTTATATAAATATTGTTATATGTTATAAATATGTTACTCTATTAGTTTCTTATCCCTTAGGTCAACTATTATCTTATCTGGGTCTAATTCTATATCCGCTGTTGGATATTGTGGGAATAAGAACCCAGCTGGTGTATTTGCTGCTATTGTTAATGGCGCATATACTTCAACTACACTACCTGAACTTTGTTGTACACCTGATGCTGTATAAGCTTGTGCTGAACTTGTAGGGTTGCCTAACTCATTAAAATATTTAGTTGAGTTATTAGTCGAAGGTACGAACTCTTTTACGATAGGCAAACCTCCATATGGAAATTGTTTATCAACAATAATTGAGTTTGGTGAATATCTATATCTTCTTAATAAGAAGAAATCCATATTAATACCTGGTGGTATGTTAGTTGTAAATTCTAATTTTAATTGTCCTATTTGTGTTACAGCATCTACGTTTTCAGATGGTGGGAACACTCTTTGTACTGTATATACTTTACTTTCTAGATTTTCAAACCTAAGTTCATCACCTGGGAATACTTCCCATTCAATATTGTTTTGAGGGAAATCAGCATCAGCTGGTTCAAATCCACCAGGGAATGCTGGGTTTAATGAAGCTGTATATGGTAAATAAGATTGATAATATCCATTTGCATAAGCTGAGTTTGCATTTGAAGATGATAATAATAATGTATTTTGTACATCTCTTGGAAATGCTGATCCAGTTGCAAATTCTACAGATGCTGAATTTAATATTGATCCTGTACCTGAGAAGTTTACATAATTTGATGATGAATTTAAGAAACTAACTCCTAATGTTTGATAAGTACCTGAATCAGTCCAACTAGATACAGTATATTTTAGGAAATTACCTTTATCTGCACCATCAGTTATTGTTAAAGTATTTGGAAGTGTAACTTTAGCAGTTGCATAATCAGTTGTACTATCAACACCATCATAAGAAACATCATCAACAATAACTGTAGTTACAGCTGTTGGGTTTGCATTATTTAATGCTATAACACCACCTCCATAATTTTGTACTACTGTTGAACTTGTATAGTTATATAAATTAGGTCCAACTGCATTTGATTGTGAGAAATACCAGAATGGGGCATTTACAGCATTATCTACTTGTGTACCTGATGATTGATCTGATACTAACTCTGCGTTTATAAATGGTCCTTTTACTGGTGGTGTAATAACCATCCCACCAAATGCTTGAGCTGTGGTTACAGGATTCCAATAGTTTCTATCTGCTTGAACTGGTTCTTGTTTGTATGTTCTTTGAGAGAAATATCTATATCTTCTATTTGCTTTTATAATATGGCTATCAGCATTTTGGAAACTAAAGTTATATGTTACATATAATGCATCACGAGGTTCAAGTCCTGCGTTTCTAACTACTGCACTCATTAATTTTTCATATATCTCTAATTGGAAATAACCACCATTACCTGATGGGACAAATTTACAGTATTGGTTACCAACCATTTGTCTTAAATTGAAAGTTCTTTGTTGACCACCTGCATAATAATATGTAATTGAAGGTGCTGCTACTTCATCTAATGCAACTGTACTCCAAGTTCCACCTGCACCATAATTATATTGCATATAAATTTTAATATCCCCAATAATTCTTCTATGCATTGGTGCATCGCTATCATCTGTATAATCTGAACTGTCATTCCAACCACCATCATCATACTTAAATCTAGCAGGTACAGAAGAAGGTATTTGAACAGTTATTTTATATTTGTATACTGAAGATAAATTATTATTTGTACCTGAAACAGCATTATTTGATGGAGTAAATGGTGGAGTATTACCTGTATTATTAAATGGATCTCTAGGGAAAAATACATCACCTGGTAAACCAAATACACCATAATTATTATTAGATGTTGAAGTTGATGATGTTAAGAACATGTTAGGGTTAGCATAAACTACAGCATCTGATCCTGATAGACCAAACCTTGAGGCTGTTGTAACACTCCATAAAGAAGCACTTACTGGAAGTTCAAATTCATCTGTTAAACTAGTACTTACATATTTTGAATTATTATAAGTAGCATTCCAGTTAGCACCAATCAAATTTGAATTATAATTTAAAAACTCAGCATTAAAGTTAGAAACTTCATCTGGGTTACCTTGTAATGGTAATACTGTTGAGAATGTACCAGCACTTGTTTGTGAATATAAAACAGGTACGGGTTCAGCTGCTACTTTATTTATACTTTGGAAATTATTTAATGCATTATATTGTGTTGAACCTGATACTGTTCCTAAACCAACTCTACCTATACCACCTTCATCCCAAGATCCTTCTACATCAAAAGCAGTATAAGGTGATAATTGTGGTTGTTTAGCATCTCCACTATCATTAATTAAATATTTTATATTAAATAATGTTTTATTGTTAATTACAGGATATAAATCGTAAATTTGATTACAATAAGCAAAGTAAGCTGTTTCATAATCTATAATTGGAGTTGTACCAAATCCTCCTTCTAATCCTACTATTGAATTAACTGCATCTGCTTGTGATCTTGAACCATCATATCTTGGAAGAATTTGTCTTGCTAATGTATAATATGATTCTGGTATTGTTGAATTTTGTGCTGATCCACTTAATATAGCTTGCCAGTTAGAAGGGAAATATATATCTGTGTTATAATCTACTTCTTGTATTTCTCTATTTGATCTATCAGCATTAATATTATTTAATAAAGGTTGACAATCAGGTGCATTTGAAAAACCTGATGAACCTGAAAATGCGTTATCTATAAATGTAGGTACTCTACCATCTCCTTGATCACTTTGTGTTGGTGTAAAGAATTTTAATTCATATTGACTTACTACTAATGAATTTTCTACTGATGCAGAATTGTATGAACCTGATTCTACTTTTAATGCCATAGATAAACAATCTTTAAAATTAACAGATTGTGATGGTATTAAGAAACTCATTGTTACTGCTAATGGAGTTATATGAATATTAGCATTTTTAAACATACTAGTAGTATAAGGAGTATCTGTAATTTTTGGTGGTACATTTGGAAATGCATTTGATCCTGTAAAAATTAAAATTGAAGCTGTAGGCCAAGTTGTTCCTGGAGTTGTACCTGTAGAACCATAATTACCTCCCCCGTAACCAAATCCACCATAATTTGCACCTACAACTGCTTCTCCAGTCCATGCATTTAATAGTGCTGATGCTGTTACTTGAACATCATTTTGTGGTGTTTGGTTAAAAGTATATATACCATCTAAACTTGATGATAATGATGAAGAATATGAAATATAAACATTTTCATATCTTGTTGCAAATCTATTTTGTATTGGTACCCCTGGTACTGATGGATTTGTTATTCTATGATTAAATAATAAAGCACTACCTGTACCTGATGGGAATGAAGTTGAACCTGCTTGTGCTCTATAAACTGCTTGTTGATCAGTGGCTAAATTAAAAAATCTTGATGTTCCATCTGATGCTGTGAAATTAACTACTACTGGGTTTTGTGAGTTTAGAGCAAAGTTATCAGTTGTATATTGTACATAATCATCATAATCAGCATATAAACCAAATTGAGTTGATCCAGATGCAGGTGCGGCATTTGTACCTCCTTGAAAATCACTACTTGTATAAGAGTAAATACCGTTATTTAATATTGTTGAATTATATGTTATTGCAGTTGTATTTAAAGTAGCAATTTGCGATTGAAGCATATTTTGCTTTAAACAACTACCTGATTGGTAAATCTTTAATGGTTCACTAGCTGCAAATGGAGTAGGTGTTTCTGCTGAAGGTGCAGTATCATATCTTACTTGCCAATAATTTGTTGCTGGGATATATTCACAAGTATTAGGTCTAACAACTACTGTATTACCACCAGTACTTCCTGTTATTACAAAATGTATACTTCCTGATTTTGTTGCTAATGATGAACTTAATCCTATTAAATTAAATGTATTAGAAGTATTATTACCAATTGACATTGTATTTGATAATGCAGGGTCAGCGTTATTAAATTTAAGTTCGCTTAATCCAGGATTACCTACTGATGTTGCTGTATCAAATGTATAAGTTACTGGTGCTCCTAAATTAGTAGGTGAATATGATCTTGTATATGTTGCTCCACCTGGGAATTTTTCTATATATAAAGAAAAAGCTGCACCATATATTGGAGGAACTAAATTAGGACTAATTGTAGGATAATTTGTAAAAATAAATGGATGAATACTTCTTCCATTATTACCAGCATTTAAATAATTCCCACTTTCTTGACCTCCTTGATAAATTTCAAATTGACCTCTAACTGATGCAGTATTAATTAATGTTACACCCCCAAAAGGTTGACCAAAATTACCTAATGCAGCAATAGTTTTTGTTGCGTAGCCATTTGGAATTGTTCCACCTGGTAATCCATTACCAAAATAATTCATATTTTGTCCTGTTGGTAACCAGGGTGAAGACGGTGTTCCTGAACCTGTAGTTGTTACAATATAAGCTTTATAAGGTCTGTGTAAATGTGGGTTGTATCTATAATTATTTTGATCTCCTGGTGTTGTATTATATCCTTTATAAACCCATAATTCTTGATCTACTTCAATTGGAATTACAGTACCATCAGCAGACCCATTTTGAACAGTATAGGTCATTGGAGTACCCAAAATTGTTAACTTTGTATTATAATTAGAATCAAAGTATATTTCTTTGGTTTTTGCTAACTCGGCATTCATTGTAGATATACTAGTATTAGCACCCGCCTTAGATGATGACACTAGAATTCTATTCTTAGCTTCATTAAAATAATATCTTATTACCTCGTTACTTGCTGCCATTTATTATAAATAATTTAAATAATTTCTTTTCATACTCCAATTAATTCTGAGGATTTTGTGGGGATGGTACATTTGGATTGTTTCCACCTCCCTGTCCAGTTGTCCAGAAATCTTGGTTTACAAAGTTTGTTCTGTTTGAACCATCTCCTTGTGGGTTCCAGTTACTATTACCCACTGGGTTTGTTATAATAGTAGCTGTTCTTAGTTGGAAACTATTATTTCCAAAACTTGAATAACTATCTTGTACATCTACTGTATATGTTCCACTACCTGTTCCTGTTGCTACTATTCCTGTTGAGCCAAATCCACCGTTAACAAAACACCATCCAGAGAAACCTAATTGATATGAAAGTGTTGCTTCCCATTTAACTTGAGGGTCATTTGTTGTTACTTGTACTGTAATTGCTGGGTCACCATTTGGTGCAAAATTCATCCAACCATTATCAGTATTAGTAACACTAGCAGCTGGTTGATTTTGTGATTGTGGGCTTCCAATTAATACTTGACCTGATGATGTTATTATAGGTGATACAGCTTCTATTACTTCAAAATATGGACCAATATTAGTTGCTGATGCTGTAATATCACCTGTATACAAAGCTAATGATGATGTAGTAGCTGAAAATGGTGAGGGTATTAAACTTGAAGCACTTAATGCTGTATATGTAGCTGCTGGAGCGTTTATAAACCATGGTATAACTGGTGCTCTGTATTCATTTACTAAATTGTCAAAATCTTGTTCTTTTTTACCTATATTAAAGTTTCTATATCCAAATGGATCATGGTAAAAACCACTACCAGAACTTACTCTAAATATGTTTCCTGCTATATCTGTTTGGAAATAACTAGATGTAGCCCAACCTTTAAAAAATGATGCTGTTGGGAAACCAGATACTGGTGGGAAATAACCTTGTGGGGTTGATGCAGTGAAATTAATATCAGGCAATACATTTGGATCTAATCCAGATGATGTAGCGTAATATGAAAATTGTCCACTTGCACTAAACGTTAAATCGTAAAATGCTTCATCTGCTGATTGAACAGCCGCTGATGAAGGATCTGGGTTGATAATTAATAATGTTGCATCTGTTGTATTTGGATTATTATCATTTTGTACTCCAAAGTTTGATATATAAAATTGTTGATATCCACTTAAGAAATTACCATCAACATCTTTTGCTCCTTCTAAATTAAATATTACATATCCACTATCTTCAATAAATGGTAAAATAGTTTGTCCATTAATATCAAAGTTAGACATTTTAATATATTTAACTTTATTTGATACACCTTCTGTAGCAAAGAAATTAGATGCGACTAATGTAAAAGAATAATCTGATACTGCTTGTGTAAATCCTTTAGCAACCATTGTACCTGCAGGAACTGTTACAACATCTCCTACTTGATATCCTGATCCTGTTTGATTATTAAATACTCTAGCGTCTACTCTAGAATTACCTGTTGAGTTTGGAGCTGAAGCTAAGTTAAATGTTGCACCTGATCCTGTACTTCCTACTACTGTATATTCTCCTGGGTTTATATTTACTCCACCTACAAATGGTCCTGATCCTATTGGTGTAGTGTTTGTAGCATAAGAATTTGGTTTTAAAGTTGCATCACTTGCTACTGTATCTGCCCAGAACCAAACATTACCTAAAGATGGAAGGTTATTAGGTGATAAGAAAGCTTGTTCATTAAAGCTAGTTTCATTAAACCATTGTATTAAAAAGAAATAATCTATAATAGCATCTTGTCCAAAAAATGTTTTACAAATTTCTGGGTTTCTAAAGCTTATTGTATTTGGAAATTCACCATTATAAAACTCTCTTTGATCTATTCTTTGTACTATTTGCGTTCCTTGTCCTGAACCTGAAACTAATTCATTGTTTCTACCTGATCCAACTGGGAAACCTGTACCTAATTCTATTTCAACAGATTCAGTTAAATTTTGTACTACACCTGGGTATTGTTGTGCAAACGCAGATGCTGATACTTGTGCAGCTGTTAAACCACTATATGGTTCTCCTGAATTGCTTATTGGTGCATTAAAGTTTGTATTAAATGCTTCAAATACACCCCCTGTTCCTCCTTTATAAGTGTATATTGCAGAACCTGAATCTGCATATTGTGGTTCATCTGATGAACCTGTTCTATAATCTTTAGGAGCTGATAGTACAGATCCTGATAGTACTATACTTTTTTGGTCTATAGCTGATTGTCCAATAGATGCTACAGCAGGGAACATTTGAGTTGTATCTGTTACATTTGGTTCAGCATATTTATTTCTTTCTAATAAATTTTGTTTTATTACAACACCTGATGATAAACTTGTTCTTGCAGGTGTAAAATCTTCAATCATTCTAAATAGTGAATTGTCAAAGAATTTAATTAATCTAACAAAATCATTTACATCATAATTTTCTATATATTTTGTAAAATAAGCATCTCTTAATTGATCTAAAGCTGGATATGAATTTATTGATTCAGATACTTGTCTAGGATCACCTATATAATCACCTAAATTAAATGCACCTATTTGTGCTATGATATCATCATTAATTTGATTTTGAGGTGAAAATGCTACTTCTAAATAATTTATATTTGGTGTACTACCACTAGCAGCAAAATTTTGTTGTACTGATCTATAAGGTGATAATGTAGATCCAGATGGGATTCTAGTTGTTTCTATTCTAACCTTATCAGTTATTCTATTTTTTATACCTCCAGGTACTTGATTTAAATAAGTTTGTTCTGTATTTTCAAGCCATGTTTGTTGTGAACCACTAGAATATTCTTGATTTAAATAAAAAGTACTATTTGTAGCGAATGATTGTGTTATAACCCAAGATCCTGTTATTTTAGGATGTATTGATTTTCTACTACCAGTACTTAAATCTGATCCTAATGATGCTCTAAATATAAGATTATCAGGTGTACTGTTTATTGTATTTGCTTGTGTTGAATATGGATTTACTACATAATCATAAAATAAACTTTCACTTAATGGTGTATCCCAATATCTTAATTCTTGTACAGAACCACTAAATGGTAACCATCCTTTACTGTTTAAATTTAAACTTGAAGTTGGGAAATATGCTGTTGTAGCAGTAGCATAATAAGTACTATCTACAGGTGCTATAAATCCTGATCCTGAGAATCCAATTTTTCCTCCTATTCTATTTGCAACATATAATGATGCTGTTTGATTACCATCATAATCTACTGTTGCTTGTACTGACCACCAATTTCCATCAAAGAATGGGGCTGTTACACTTGCTGTTTTATTTACATCATTTGATCCTTCAGGATAAAAAGTTAATGTACCATATTCTTTTAAATTATCAGCTATTGAACCTGAATATGATTGTGAAGGTGATGTTCCTATACTATTATATTCTAATGTTACTGCTATTGCTGATGCAGCACCTGCATCTGCTGAGAATAAATTTTGGTATAATGAACTTGTTATTTGAGCACTACCACTTGGAACACCTCCAGTTTTAAATCTAAATTGTACTGATTGAGGTGCTGTTGCTGTATTAGGCCAAGCATTATTAGCTACAAATGATGAGGATATAAATGTTAAATTAGATCCATTTTGAGCTCTACTTAAATGTAAAGCATAATTAAATTCATTTTGATTATAATCCCAATCTTTAGTATTATCTTTATCTTTACCTCCAAATTCACTAATTCTTAAAATTGTATCTGGAATACCATAAGATGTTATTAATGCTCTTAAACCACCTATTGTACCCTTACGTTTAAGTAAATATGGAATATTATGGTAAATTCGTTTATATAAACGCTTATTTACATTGTCTAATGGGACTATGTCATTCGAAGCTGATATTTCAGTATCTACGTATTCAAACCCAGAAGGTGTATTAACTAACCCGCCAGGTGTCTTACCAGTCATATAAGGGAATGGGAATGTACTTCCTGAAGGAGTTATACCTAAAAATGCTGTATATAAATCGTTAGTATTAAAGTTATTACTATATAATTTAACACCAAAATCTTTAATAGCATCTGCTACTAAATCTTTAGATATACCATAATCTAATCTGTTATCATTATTAAATCTATTTGATACATCTTTTGTATATAACCAACTGTTATCATATTGTTGAGCAACCATATCAACAAATAATTCATATTTAGCATTATTTGGATCTGATCTTAGATATTCAGGGATTGCATTATATAAATAATTTGGATTATCTTCATCATAATTTGATGCTGATAAAGCTGATGCTGTTATCCATGTTTGTACTGCTGCACTACTTGTTAATTGTAAAGCATATGGAGGTGTTGATGTTGATTTTGGATAAGATACACTTGAACCACTATTATAGTATAAGAAATATTCATATCCATCAAAATTTTCTTCTATTTTTCTTATATCAGTAGTTAAAGCAGATATACTTGAACTTACTACTGTTGAACCGGATGTTGCTCCTGTTATTGAGCCATATGAAGCAGATATTGCAGCACTTGAGGATTGAATTAATCCTACTTTATAGAAAAAGTTTTCTAATCTTGTTTTAGCAGAAGAGAAATGTACAAAGTTATTATAATCTGTATAATCAACACTTATATCAATTTCTTTTCTTTTTAATATATTTTCTAGTTGATTAAATGAACTTGTTAAATTACTTCCAATTAATGTATTATAGTTAAAAGATTGACCTGATTCACCAGTTGTACTTACTGCTTTAATACTATAATTAGGTCCTTGAAGGAATACGTAATCTTCATTTTCAAATACTGGTATTGGAAATGTAACATTATAAGCTTGAGGGGTAGATATTTCTTGAACTATCCAACATGAACTTTTTGTTGAAAATTGATCTGGTAATGGTTCGTATAATTTAATTAATAATGATGGTTCTACATCATCTTCATCTACTCTAATATTATTTGCTATACATTGAGTATCATTACCAAAATTAAGATAAAAATCAACAAAATAATCAGATGATTCTCTATCTAATATAAATTCATTACTTGCAGATACCATTGTATCTACAGGAATAGCAGTACTTTTTAATCTAATTTCTGTTCTATCAGAACTTATTTCATCAATGTAATAGTTAACTGTTATATCTGATCCTAATAGTCTTCTATAAAAATTATATGTTGAATAATAAGAACCATAATTTAATCCTATATTAGCTAAATCTTGATCTGGTTGTAATAATGTATCACCATATTCAACTGTGAAAGTTTTTAATGCTACTGCTTTAATATTGGAATCAGGGTATACTTGATTTTTATTTTCATCGTAAGCATAATATTCAATATAATCTGTTGACCCAGTAAAGGCCGTATCTAATATCGATGATGATATTAAAGTAGTATCCTCTTCAGAATATGTTTGATATTCAAAAGTAACTGGATTTACTGACTGTATTATAATGTTTTCTTCTTCCATATTTTTAATATCCTCCTCCGCCGCCTCCGCCGCCTCCTGCTGATGGAGATGGTGTTGGTGATGTTGGGTTAACTACACTTGAATTACTATTTCCTGGAGTATCACTTACTACTGTTGGTGTTACTGCGTTAGGATCTATTTGACTTGTTAAATCACTTCTTATTTGATTAAATGTTTCATCATTTTCAACTGTGATACTTTCAGGATTGATATCTATTTTTTCTCCTGTTAATGCTTCTGCTCTTGCTATTTCTGCTGCTAATAATTCTTTTCTCAATTGAGCTATTTCGTTTTGTAAAGCAGTTATTAATTCATTATCCCTATCAAATCCTACATATTCACCACTTGTTTCTACTAAATAAGCATGTGAATTAATTTCTCCTTCAGCTGGGATGTCATAAAATAATTGATCGTATTTTTGGAAAAATTCTGCTACTGTAAATGTATTATTAAGCTGATCAGGAATAGATTCTACACCTAATTCACTAAATGAAGTGTCGATAATTTTAGTATACTCCGATTTGGAATAAACTTGTTTTAATAGATCTATTCTTTCTTTTTCTGCCATTTTACAGTTTTTCTTTTTTAACCATTAACTACTTTAAAGTAGTAATTTTCATCTTTCACTATTGTATTACCTTTAACAGTAGTTTGAACTAATATTTGGTAATATCTTTCTGGTTCTAACCCATTCATATAAACTGTGAAATGACTTCCTGTTACATCACAACTTATTTGAGTATATTTTGTATCAAAATCAACTACAAATTCATTAGTATCTAAATCTTTAATTGCATAATAAGATGCAGATGGTAAAGCATGATTTTGTGTTTCAATTGATGACGTCAGAAATGTACGTCTAGGAAAGTCAGGACGCACGTTTAATCTAAATTTATTTATACTTTCTGAATAAAATACTCCTGGATTGTCATCTAATGCTACAAACATGTCTGGGGTATCTATTACATCTAAATTATCTATTTGATCTTGTCTTATTACAAAATCTAAATCTCCACTTACAAATGATATTACTTGTTTATCTAACAATGATTGTGAAGTAATTCTAATTTTGTCTCCTGCTTTATATCCTTCTCCTCCTTGAGTTACTCTTGCTCTTGTAATTGAATGACCATTCATAGTAAGATCTATATGAATATCTGATCCTGATCCTGTTCCTACATTAGATGCTGTAAAATTAGTAAATGTAATAGGACTTGGGAATGGTGATAAACTTGCTGAATTATTAATTGTTGGCCAATTTTGATCTCCAGGTACTGTTGGATAATTAGAACCTGATAGCCATGTATTTGATTTTAATGCTCCAATTGTTGTAGCATATGAAAAATCTCTCCATTTAATTTCTAATACTGGAGGGTATATTGTATTTGTATCTATAGCGTAAAATGCTAATTGTGGTGATTCTGCAAAATTGGTAACAAATTCTCTATTGTTTTCCCATTTTACCATAAATCCTTCATTTACTATATTAGTTTGAGATGAAGGTGCTATTAAATTATTTGATGATGAGTACCAAATTTTAATATAATTAGTAACATCAACACCTAAATCTTTAGCTGATCTTAATCCAAATGATTGAGTATATTGTGTAAATGCATCAATACCATTATATCCATTTGCTCCTGCTGTCCAATACCAATTTCCACCACCTGCATTATCACTTCCTGAATAAGAACCTGTTGCGCCTGCTGCCCATCCAGATGTTAACCATTTAGTAGATCCTGAAAATGTTCTATAATCCCAACTAACACCATTTGTAATTTGTTGGTTATCTAAATATTGTCCTGAACCATTATACCAAGAACCTGATATTGGGTATACTTCTATGTTTGAATCTATTAATACACCATCTGCTTTAGCAACATATGCTTTTAATTCAGCTGCCCAATTTCCCCCTGCTTGAGAACCTGATGTGGTTCCTCTCCAATTTGATCCAGTTATATATCCAGGTGCAATAGTATTTATTACATTATTAATTTCACTATTTGAGAATTTAATTAATGATCTGGCTACTCGAGCTACAGGATTAGATTGTGTTACTTGATTATTTACATCCAATATAGCATCAAGCCCTGTATTCATAGCAGGATACGCTGAATATATTGAAGCGTCTTTTTCGGGAAATAATTTATATACAGCCATTAGTTATTATCGTTTTTATATTGTGAGATGAAATCTAAATAAGTGTTATTAGGAGTATATGCGTTTAATTCCTTATTTACAATGTTACCTTCAGCAAAATTTCCTTTATTATTTTTATTATATAATAATGGACCTTGATCTGTTGTTACTTGGTAAGTTCCAGCAGGTATATTTGCTGCCGTTGTTCTATTTGGTCCTCCTACTGGTGTTGGATTTTCTAAATCTAAACTAGTTTTATCAAATGTACTTAATAAAGGACTATTTGCCTTACTAGTATCATAAGGTGCAGTTGAATTACCTCCTAATGGTGCAGGATTTTCTACATCAAAATTAGTTTCACCAAAAGTTTTAGATAAATCACTCTGTTTTTGAACTTGGTTCTGAACAGGGATTAATCTTCCATCTTCTACTTGTTTATCATATGTTTTTAATACACTCATTATAATACTACTACTCTACCTGTTATGTCATTATTTGGGAATTTAACTTCAAATATACTTGGATCTAATGATGGGAATATAGTACCATTTTGGTTAGCACCATCCATATCATAAGCCCATTGAGAATATCCTTTAGCAATTCCCGCTAAGTTTTTAAATTCTAATTTCTTAACTGTTTGTACTCCATTTATTTGATCTAATAATACCATTAAATCAGCTACAATTATTGGCTGATTAATTTGCCATTTATCTATATCAAAATATGTTTGTAACGCTACAATACAATCTTGTAATACAATATTATTATTAAAATTAGGATAAGTTATAATTTCAAAATTAACTCCAAAATTAATTACAAATGCATTTTTAATACTAATAGTATCACCTATCATTCTGTATTCGTTAATATATGTTTTTAAGTTTTGTTTTAACCCATCTGATGCTGTGGTTAATTTACCTTGAGCATCTGTAGATAATACATATAAATCTAATGTTGTATTTGCTGTATCTGCTTCTGGTTTTTGTGTCCATGCCTTAGATATAATACCAAATTTAGGAGGCATACTTAATGCTCTTACTAAATAATCATCTTGAGTTACATTTCTTAATTGTGTTGAGAAATTAGATATTGAATTTTGTCTTATTTCTTCTATTGTATCTCCATCTTGTCCTCCACTTGCTGCTATTGGATTTGATGAAGCTACTGAGTTAAATATTGTGTCTGCTATAGTAGGGTTTAATCCACTTTTTATAAAAGTAATATTACTTGTATTTACATTTGTTATTGTTCCAGATTCTACATTTGAAGCTACACCACCACCTGTATAATATCTAATTGTTAATGTTGTATTTGTAGGTGAAGTACCATATGTGTTTGTAAATATAAAGTTAGTTGGTGAATAAGCCGTTGTTAATTTACTTTGTTGAAATGGTAAACCTAAACCTACATTTTGTGGGTTTGGAATTATTGTTTCAGTTGTATTAAGTGGATTACCAGCACCAAATTGTAATTGTAATTTAGTAGGACTTAAAAATCTTGTTGTAAATCTATTTTGTACTTGTTTTGTTTGTAAAATATATGGTGTGTCATTACTATAAACAGCAGCATTTGGATCATTAACATTAGTATTTTTTATACCATCAAATATTAAATCTTGTCCTAAATAATCTACTTCATACCAATTATTACCATCTGAATCTACAACATCTAAAATACCTGCTATTTCAGCTCCTTCAATTAATCTTGTTCCGAAATCTTCAGGTGAAGTAAACGTTACAGTTGTAGTATTAATAGTACCTGAAAATGCTTTTCTTGTTTTTTGTAATAGATAATATGTTGGTTGTCCCGCTGTTATTTGAGCTACAGTTACAATTGTAAGATCTAATGAATTAGAAATACTAAAATCTATTGGCTCATCAATAGTAAAGTTTTGTGGGTTACCTGCTCTAGTAGATATTACTGTATTTTCATTTATATATAAAGCATAATCATAATCAGGAACAGTTTCATTATTACTACCTGTTGTTTTAGCTGGTACTTGTTGATAAAAATCTAAGTCTACAGTTGATAAACCTGTTACTTTAGGTTTATAACCATACATGTAAGCTAAATCAAATAAATTATTTGCTTGTCTAGCATATTGTAAATATGTTTCTTGAACTTGATTATCAATATAAAATGAAAGAACATCACCTACGTAAGCAGCTTGTTCTATAAACATCATACCTGGAGATGTTTCTGTAAAATCAGTGTAAGTTGTTGGGAAGTACGTCTGTGAATAATTAATTAACTGTGCTCTATATTGAGTAAAGTCTTTATTAATATATTGTATGTCTCTTTTAATTGCCATTAGTTAAAGCTTAAAGTTAGTTCATCTGATATTCCTGTATTATCCACTGAGTAAAACATTTGAACTTCTACTGTGTTATTATCTATATCACCATCAATTTCTGATACTGTCAATTCCACTAAATTAACATTAGGGAATTGTTCTCTTACTTTTGTTGAAATATCTTCTTTTAAAAAATCTAAATTTTGACTAGATATTTGTTCAAAAATAAAACCTCTTAATCCTCCACCGAATGTTGGATTACCTGGTCTTTCACCTGGGTTAGTTAAGAAATAATTAATTAAATTATTCTTTATTGATTCTTGTGTTGTATAGTTTGGAGAAAATACCCCACCCGCACTAAACGGAATATCAACACCAATACCTACTCGTGGTCTGGTGTCATTAGGGAATTTACGTATTGCTCCAAATGCCATAATTATACTTTACCTTTCATTAAATCCATAATCTGTCCCATTCCAACTTCTCCTTCAGGTAAACTTCCATTTGGTGATGTTGTATCTGCACTTGTAACTTGTAAAGGTTTACCTATATTACTTGTATTAACAGTTTTTCCTGCAGCCATATCACCTAATACATTCATATAATTTTCTCTAACTTGTGCTCTATCAAATTTAGGCGTTTCTGCTGTTGCAGTTGGCGCATAATTAACAGGAGCATCTGTTCTATTTTCAACTATTGGTTGTTTAGATGATTTAATAGCTTCTAAAAGAATGTCTTTCATTTCTTCTTGAATTGCTTCTTTTACAGATTGTTTAATTACTTTTTTTAGTTCGTTTAATTTCATGTCTAAAATTCAGTTTATTATAAATATTACGTTAGTCAGCTTTTAAATTATTGTTTACAATATAAAATGCTAACTCATCAAGTAGGATTTGGTCTATGGCACTAAATGAAGGTTCCCCTTTAAGTATTACCACTCCTTTGGAATTTTTAGCTATAGCTTGTCTTCTATAGGTCTCACCTACTTGTTCAGTCCTATCTACAACTACAGATAATGTAAATCCATTTACTATTTTTAAAGGCTCTTGCCCTTGTGTTACTTCTTCATTAACTGTTAAAGCTAATATTTCAGAATTAATTTCTTCCATAGATAAACCATCTTCATCTGCTCCTGCTCTTAGGCTATCCTGCACGCATTTATTGATTAATTCATCTATTTTCTTTAAGTATATTATTATTAATACAATGGATGCTAATAAAAACACCATAGCAATAATTAATGCTCTTCTAATTTCTTTATTTATGCCCTCTAATTCTTTAAATAATTCTTCTATTCCTTGTAATTTAGATACTAAACTGTAAGGTAAACCTACCCCTAATGGAGCACCTAATGGTATAGGTAAATTTGATACTGAAAATTTGGCTTGTTTAAATATAACTTGTAGTTGAAAAAATAATACGGTTAATGCTACGTTTGCAGCTACTACAGCCCACATTTGATTTAATTGCCTAACTACTGAATTTCTTCTTTTTATTGCTAATTTTAATAACGCATTATTAGGACATTTCGCTTGATTTGCTTGTGCTAATTTAGTAAAACCAAATATAACCATTAAACTAATAGCCAAAGGAAATAATTTTGATTGTATTATTTTAACAAATTTTAATACTCTATTTTTAGCTGCGTTTAATAATTTAGAAACAGCATCTAATCCTGCTTGTATAGCTCCTTCAACTGATATATTATTTAAAAAGGCTTGTATCTCTTCATTTGCCCTCTCAGCTGCTTTATCTATGTCTATTAGTTTGACTGGGGATAATGTATTTTTAATTGTCCCATCTCTATTAATAATATTTGTTGTATTAGGAGCAAAGGCACCATCTGATTTATTATACATTAAAATAGGAACTCCTAATGCTTTTTCTTTACTTGAATCAGGTCTATCACTATCTTCTGCTATAATTGGGACCCCTAATTTCATTTCGTAGTTACCGTTCTTATCAGTTTTTACAAAATCATCTCCATCTGCTTTAACCCATCTTTCATCTTCTATTTTTTTAACTACTCTTTTTGTTTTAGGTGATCCATCTCTTCTTAATTTAGGTTTACCAAAATTTTCAGATTCTTCATCTTCATCAAATACAACTTCTTGTGTTACTACCTTTTTTTCAAATTTTTCTTTTTCAATAGGATATACAGCAAATAAAGGTTTTACTTCTACACCAGGTAAAGGTTTACTTGTTTGAGCATTAGTTACAGTTCCTTTTACTGTAAAAGCTTGGATTTTAATTGTGAAGAGCTTTTTAATTTGCTCTTTATTTTTTTCAAATTCTTCTTTAGTACCTTTAAACCCCGCAGCTTTTTTTAATATTTTTTCTCCTTGGGGTGTATCTAGAAAAGCCCTACCTATTTTTATTAACTCTTCCATTACTTAGTCTTTACAAATTTTGATTTTAATTCATCTGCTGTTTTAGACATAGGTTCTATCATTGTTTGAGCTACAGATGCCGCTGATGCTGCTATAGGAATAGCAGATTCTACTTTCATTGCTTTTAATACTAAATTTAAATTATCAATTAATTTTTTAAATTGTTCAATAAAATCATCTCCTAATATTACAGATTGACCTGCATCAATTTTCCCTAATGCTACTATACCTTTATCAGATAATATATTTGTATTTCCATTTTGTGAATTTATCCCTACATCTTGAACAGCTTCTATAGCTACAGACTTTTGAGATGACATCATTATATTATCAACTGAAGTGTTAAATAATAATCTACTTGAATTTAAGATTACTTGTGAACCTGAGTATATTCTTGGGTCTTTAGGTGTTTCACCTATTACATTTGAAAATGGTACTGTTGATCCTTCTCCTGTTTTTTGTTTTGATACTGCAACTTCAAGTGGAATTTGTTGTGTTGAAGTTAAATAAACAGATGATGGATCAAAATTAATATTTTCTGTTACTGGTATAAATTGTGCTTTATTTTCTAAATCAGCATTTTGACCATTCTTTAAAATAATAATTGGATTACCACTATCATCACTACCATTAGACCAATTATTTTTAATTTCACCATTAGTTCTAGATGTACTACCTAATCTAATATTGTTACCAAATCTTCCTTCAAATATATTATCACCAGCAAAGGATAAAACAGGATTTACTTTTGTTTCATCAAATTGACCTCCACTATCACCATTAAAATTTAATGTTGTAGTTTCATCTGTTGATCTCTGTTTACTACCTAATAACACTTCTAATATACTCTTATTTTGAGTATCATTTACTTCAGTATTAGGTGCTTCAAACTCAGAAGGAATACCATTATTATTAGGATGGTTCCAAATATTAATTGAATTTAAATAATAAAATTCCTCAATACCAGTAGCTGCTGTTTGTTGTTTACTAGGTAGTTTAAAAATAGCTACTACTTCATTTACTAGAGGATAATTTTGAAATTGTGGAAATAATGGTTTTGCAAAGTTGGTTACTGATTTATTTAAATTACTTTCTGGGGATGGATCGTCTAATAACTGAAATTGGATTGTTCCAATTCCCGCCCATGATCCAGCTTCTTTAAATAATTTTGAATTAGTATTAAGTGAAATATCTGTTACTCTAGCTGATTGAAACTTTTGTTGAAGTTTCTGTATTGCTTCTAATGTCCCACTTTCATTACTGGATTCATTTGCTGATCTATTAAGATATGCAAGTCCACTTTTAAGCATTATTTATCTTTCTTTTTTTCTTTATCGAAATTTTGATTCAATTTATCTAATTCAGCCATTAATTCTTCTTTTTCAGCTTCAGTTATGCCTAAAGAATCTTCATTACTACTATTATTTAATGCTCTTTGTATAATTGTAGCCATTTTAATTAATTGCTCATCATTTCTAACTCCAATCTCCATATATTCTTTAATTAATGGAACAATCAAAGTAGCATCACCTATATCTGATATCAATGGTTTTAATTCAGATATTAAACCAGAAATTTGTTGTTCTTTTTTCTTTTGGTTATCGTAAATCTCATTTAATATATCAGAGAATTTTTTCTTACCAAAAATTACATTGTCTAATGATCCCATAATATTGTTTTATTATAAATATGGATATAGAAAATTATTTAAATTTAGCATACCCATTCTCTAAATAAAAGATATATTGAGACTTGAATATTACATGTAATTTATCTGCTATTTTTGTTATTTTTGGAGTTTTTACATCTACCATTTCACGAATATAGATATAAAGAGCTTTTTTATTAAATACTTCAATTACTTCTCTTTTTCTAAATAACTCTAAAATTGCATCCGCTATTTGAGCATCATTTTTCTTTGGAAATAATTCTAATATATTTTCTGTTGTGTAATTTAAAAATAATTCAATATATTTACTTAAATCATCTTTTGCTTTATCATCACCCATACTGTATGTATGTGTTGATTTTTCGCCCATTAATACATCAACATCTACTTTTTTAATCTTTTTATTATAATTTTTAGTATTATATAATATTAACCACCTTTTAACTATGGTTCCAAAATAAGAATATGCTTTGGCTCCTTTAAGTGGATCAAATAAATGTATTTTAGATAATAAAAAGGTAATTATCTCATGTTGTAGATGTTCTAATTTTTCTACTTCAGTATGATAAAATTTAAATGTATGAATAATGTTTTCAGTTAATTTAAAAAACGCGTAATGAATATCGCGTTCGTATATTTTAGACCTTACTTCAGGATCAGATGTATTGTTATATAATACAATAGCATCTTCAGTTTCTTGTGTAAAGTAATTTTTACTTTTTTTTCTTCTTTTTCTCGGCATCTTGGGGTTGTTTAAATCTTGTAATACTTTTTTGTATAACCTTTATTTGATTAAAAAACCAGCCGATTTCATCGTCACTTTTAAAAGAACCTTTTTCATCGATTCTTGCAAGACGTTTATCTGCTATATCGATTTGTTTGGAAAATTCTTCAATATAATTTGATTGATTAATTATTATATCTTCTAATTTTTCCTGTTTACGTAATAAGTTAAACGTAGTATAACCCAATACTGGGGTAGTAATGCTTAAAGTAATTATTATTGCTATTTCCATTATAAGTTATCTAACATATTTTTAAGACCTTCACTTTTAATAGTACCTAATGCTTTATTTTTAGTTGGTGTCTTCTTATTGTCCGATAAGGTAAAATGGGAATTTGACTTCTCCACATTATTTTGAGAAAACTTTGGAAGCCATTCAACTTCAAACTCAATACGCGCTGCCATCATATCAGCTTGATGTAATATAAATGGTAAAGATGTACGAGGTTTAGTTTCTGGCATAAATGATTTTAAATATTTTTCATTAGCAGAATCATATAAACCATCATGTGTCTGAATAGCTAACATTTCATTAAATGTATATTTGATATCATGTGATTGTAGTAAAAATAATCCACGATCGGGGACAGCAGCAAATGCAATTTTTTTATTGTGCATATATTCTTCACCTAATTTATCTCTTCTCCACTGATCAGTCTGAGGTATATAAGATTCATTTTGTGCATCACCCATTTTACCTAAATCATGGTTAATAGCAGAAAATACTAATTCTTCAATAGTAAATGTAGATGTATCCATTCCAAATTCTTTCCAAACATCATACATTTTTAAAGATGCATCAACAACTCTATTTACATGATCAACATATCCACCTGGGAAGGCTGAATGGTATTCTTTTTTATGTGATGCTGGCATTAGTATGATTCGTTCTTCATACTTTTTGTAAAAATCTAATAGTTTTTGTTTACGGTCACCCGTAATGTATTTACTAATATTAGAGTTAAATTTTTTCCAATTTGACTGGATTTGTTCTGCGGTTAATTTCATAACGATTGTTTTTAATTATAACTATTTTCCCTATCCCCTGGGTGCCTTTGTTTCAATTCCCATTTTTTCAAAAACCCTGTATCTCCAAGGTACCGAAAATATCTTAGAATGGCACGGGATTTTCAATTTCTTTTTTAAATGTTTTTATTTCTAGTAGCTTAGCGCATTTTTCATATTCTTCAACATCAGGATCAGAAAAATATCTTATAGCATCATCAATAGATGTTAAGAAAGGTTCTGTTTTAAAATCCATAATTGCTTCTAGATGCGTTTGGTCTTTCATATCTATTTGATTTAAATAATACCAAGCTCTATTAAAAACAGTAAATTCAGAAGCACGTTTTGTTTCTTCAATATTTACTTGACTTTTTTCTCTTTTTAAGAATTTAGATAATTTTTCATGAAATACATGATGATTACTTATTAATTTAGTAAACATTCCAATTTTAGTATATGGTTCATCTAATAAACCGGGATTTGAAAGAAATACTTCTTTCGCTTCTTCAGTTTTATTATCATCTGAATCGTTAAATAAATTAAATAATTTGTTTTTATCTATCATCTTTTACCTCCATGATATTTAACTGCGTGTCCTTCACTAATTAACATATCATTCAAATTCTTGTCTCCAAAAAATATGTTACCTAAACATCTACCATATTTACCAACTCCTTGAGAATGTAATATAAATTTATTCTGGTGTTTTTTAAACATTTCTACAACAAAATCTTTTGCGGCTAAACCTCTAGCTTTTTCTTCTAAATCTCTTGTTCTAGATTCTGGGGTGTTTATGCCTACTAATCTTATTCTAATGAACTTCCAGGTATCAAAACCTAAATCAACGACAGCGTCAACAGTATCACCATCAACTACTCTATCTAATTTTGCGTTGTAAATATACATAATCGTTTTGATTATACATATTAATTATTCGCTTTCCTGATCCCTTAGTTTTTGAATATACTGAGCTTTTTGAATTTGTTTACGTCTAATTATTGAGGGTTTAGTGAACTCTTTTCTTTCTCTCAATTGTTTCATCACTCCTGTATCCCTAAACTTACGTTTTAGACGTTTTAAAGCCGATTCAATCTTCTCTCCTTTTTTAACCTTTATCTTTAGCATCTAATTGTTTAATTTCTTCTTCTATTGATTCTTTAATAGCTTCCAATTGTTGATATTCTTTGACAACATCCTGCTTATCTGGGTTAGCTGGATGGAATCTCCAATAATCTTCCATTATTGTTACAACAGCCATTAAATCATTTATTTTTTCGATCTTTGGATCTTTTACTTCTTCACTCATAATTTATTATTTAAAGTTATTACCTATTAATTCAATTGTTTCTCTTGCCTCGTCTAAACCAATTTGAAAAAATTCTCTTTGGTTATTAACGCGGTATTTTCTTAATGCATGATGTACCTCACCTTCTAATAGTTCACCGTTAAAACAACGGAAAGCCCATGCTACTTTATATGGAAGTGGCACACCAGTCGCATTAGAAATCTGTTTAGCTCGTTCATCTGGTGTCAATTTTGTATATCCTATTTTTAGGAGTCCTGGTAGTGTTTTGTTTTTTAAAACATAAACCCATTGATCACCTTCACCCTTCTTGTTATAAATACCACGTTTCTTAGTAGTATAATAAGTTACTGTTTCCCAACCATCTCCCATTTCTGAGGGAGTTAGTGTGAAATATGAAGCATATTCAACTTCTGTATTACCATAGTTTTCTTTTAATGGTATAAATTCCTGTGCTTGTTCTACTGTTATTCTTTCCATTAGTGTACTATTATTTTAAATTTATTTTCTACTTCAATCCTTTCACCTACATCACTATTAAAAAGTGTTTTGGTAAAAACCTGTAAAGTATCGCCAATCATTTCATTATCTAAATAAAATTGTTGACGAGGATTATAATTATATTTACTGTATGTACCTAATAATGTTTCAGCATATGGACATTCCCAACAAAAATTCTTTTGTATTTGATAACCAGCTATATTAAGAGGTGGCATAATTTGGGCTAAATCAGTTAAAGTATAAGTTTGATCACCAATTGGTATTAAATTATTATAATCTCCATTACTAAACCAACTTAATACTGAATACGTGGGTACTGTAAATTGAATAGTATCAAAGGCTACCCAATAATCTGAATCATATTGTGTTTCTATTAATGGAACCTTATTAATGACATATTCATCTGCTAATTCATCTAATTCACCTCTAATAGTAAAATACTTAGGCCCATAAAATTCAATATGCCAATAACCATTATCATCCTGATATGCATTAGGTTGAACTTGCTCATCTATATAAAATCGAGCATTACAATCTCCATCCAAACAAGGGTATGGAGCGATTTCCTCCTTGCTACAACTAGCAAGAAGAAAACCAATTCCAAGTGTAAATAATAATCTTAACATTACGCGTTTGCATATTGAAGTGCAACATCAAACATCTTACTATTCAAATCCATATCTTGTTTAAAGTTCTTGATTTGTCTAGCTTTTCTATGTTTAGTACCTACTGTATATTCAAAATCACCTTCAATGATTTTTTCTTGAATAACATTAAATACACTCCATAAATCATCACCTTTATCTTCTGGTCTAACTGGAGTAATAAACTCATCCATATCAATAGTGATTCTTTTAAGTTCCTCTTCTGGGAATCTAACTGCAAGCATATCTTTAGCAAAATCAACAATTGCTTTTTGCTCCATTTTAGTATCAATCATTTTATTCATTGATTCTACTGTTAATGGTAATTGCTCAACCATTTCTGTAATTTGCTTTTGTAATTCATCAAAATCATATCCCATATGTCTAATTGAAACTTTTTCAAATTCATTAGTAGATATAACTAAACCATTTTCACAAATCATTCTAAATAAACCAGCAGTAAAGGTAAATGCATTTTTACCATCATGTGAATTAGTTAATAATATTTGTGGGAAAACAGTATCAACACTATTTTTCTTACCAAATGTACCATCTGAATTTCTCCATCCTGTAGGAGAACTAATATCTCTTTTTAAACCATTTGGATTATGGTTAATTACAATATCAGGATTTCTAAATACTACAAGGTGTTTTTGGAAACCTCTAG